>ERZ772909.32-NODE-32-length-136725-cov-5.688256_pt1 | contig 136725 bp, 145 predicted proteins | sample MGYA00511137_ERZ772909 | MGnify/ENA primary metagenome ERZ772909 (study PRJEB29015, sample SAMEA2738095) | human oral metagenome | biome: human oral; feature: human-associated habitat; material: saliva | place: China | collected 2270 ... | reverse complement strand
CGAAGTAGGAACGAAACATAAAAGTTTATGGCTTTTTATAAGTTTTCAGTAACGGAGGCTGTAGTGGTTACACTAAGATTTTATGATAACGAAAGTGTTGAGGCGCAAATACTTGGAAGCTTAATGGTTGACGGGGAGCGATATGCGGCTTTTCTTGGCGAAGATAAATCTGTTTATCTTTATAAATGTAAAAAGAAAGGCAGTGATTATGAGTTAACCGAAATAACCGATAAAAAAGAGTTTAAGAATGTTTGCAACAAAATGAATGAGTTTGTCAGGAGGTAGAATATGGATAAAAGTTTTTTAGAGCCTAAAGACCTAGACGAAAACATCATAGCTTTAAGCGAGGATATGCTGAGTACAACATACGATAGTGTCTCTGACATTGAGCGCATAAAGGATAAATATGGACTAACCGAACAAGTTGCAAGAGAAGTTGAAGAAGATGAGGGAGAAGATGTCGCTGCAATTGAGGCTAATAGAGAATTACCTTTTAAAGAAAACGAAAAAAGGGAAGCTGAGAAGAACAAAGAGCCAGAAAGACCGAAAGAACCTCTTTATTCTGAGGAGAAAACAACATTCCTTGGGGCTAACGACAAAAACCCAATCCTTAAGAATTTAAGCACTGGTGATGTATATGAGGTTACAAGCAATCCGTTTGCGATAGGTAAGAGCCAAACATGTAATTTGGTTATAGCTGATAAGGTTGTATCAAGACATCACGCAGAAATAGTTCAATATGGAGATAAGTATTTTATCAAAGATTTAAGTTCGACTAATGGAACATTCATAAATGGTAACAAACTTATGGCCGATACAGATGTTGAACTTAAGGATGGCCAAGAGATTATTTTCGCAAATAAGAAATTTATATATCATAACTAATAGGGGGAATTATGAAAATATCTACGATTACAGATCAGAATAAAAGGGAATATAATCAGGATAATAAGTTCGTTATTCCCAAGGTGGTAAATGGTGATAAGGTTTTGCTTGCTGTTGTCGCAGACGGCATGGGCGGTACTGACGAAGGCGGTGAAGCCTCAAGAAGAGTTAAGGTCGTGCTTGAACGCTGGTTTGAGGACAACATCAAGGATCTGCATAGCCAAACAAAGGTGAAAAACTCTCTTAACAAGGCCCTTAAGGATATTAATGATGAGATATATTCTTATGGGAAGGAGAATCTCTGCTCGCTGGGAACGACTGCCGCAATCATTATCCTTAAAGATAAAGAATATATAGTTGCTAATATAGGTGATTCAAGAGTATATAAGTTTAGCTCTAAGCCGATACAGATTACTAAGGATCAAACACTAGCACAAAGAGAAATAGATGCGGGCAATATGACGGTTGAGGAAGCGAAGCTTGATAAGAAGTCACACACACTAACGCAATGTCTTGGTATGAGTAGTGACGTTGAGCCAGATTTCTTTAGGGGTAAGTATAAAGATGGGGATTATTTTCTTCTTTGTTCAGATGGGCTATATAACCGCATTGAAATAGAGGATATTGAAGATGTGGTTAAGCAAAAAAAGAAAAACACGAAAGAGAAACTAGCGGAGCTTGTCATTATGTCAAAAGAAACGGGAGAAGCGGATAATATCACGGGTATACTAATAGAGATTTAAGACCGCTGATTTGCCGTGAAATTTGGCCATAGCGAGGTTTTTGTGGTTAAAAGGTATATTGATATGACTAAGCGGATTTAGTCTTGACTCATCCGATCAAATATTCTATAATAATAGAGCAAACAAACTATTAAAACACACTAACATACTGTGTTTTAGGCCCTCTTCTGAGGGTCTTTTTTTATTGTTCTCGTATTTTCGCAGACAAGTATTTTCTCTTGCTAATTTTCGCATACAAGTATTTTGAGGTGCTGATTTGTAAATTATTCATCTGCGAAAACGACTTGCGTGTTTTTTTGTTTTAAGATATAATATCCGCATACTATAGTTAGTTTTGAAAGTTCGATTTAGAAGTGACTATATTAATATAAATAATGACAGACCGAGAGGTTTGTTTTTTAGTTTTCAGATGCATCTTCGGGTGCGTCTTTTTATATATAAAGTTGTTGTTAGAGTAAAGGAGAAATAAAAATGGTAATCGTGTATTTTTTTGGTTGGCTGTTTATCCTGTCTATTGTAGCGGATATTTATATTACGCTAATAAGACAGGATAATAATGCTTTGTACGACACCGAGCATTATTTTAAGCCACCTTCACGGGTGAGCTGTTGGACGGCTAAAATTTTGTTTTGGGGGCTACTTTTAGGCGGCCCAGTATGTTTATTCTTGTATCTTAAGTAAGGAGAAAATAAAAATGATGAAGAAAAATTATGAGGCGTTGATTAACTATTTTGCAGATGACGAGTTTGTGCTGGAAATGATTTCGGACGCAATGAAGAGTTTCCCTGAGTATGTGAACAGAGTGTACTCAATGGAGACTCAGATGGCCATCATCTCTGTAAGATATGATGGCGAAGAGAGAGCTAATAGAATAGCTTCTCTTGATCAGAAAAGAAGAGATGCTCATGAAGTGGCTATCGGCTCTTGCAGTATGCTCAACCGCCTAGCAGAAGAAGCTGGCGTTGAGAAGTTCTGTCCTGAAACTGACGACAGATATGTTGTCGGTGACTTCTGCGCATTAATTACCTCTGAGTTCTTTGCTTCGGGAAAGAACTATAGTAGTCTTGACGAACTCATTGCAAATATGAGGTCGTCCGTGAAAGGGGAAATTAATGCTTAAAAGAACGATTGGTGATATGACACTAGCTCGGTACAAGGAGGGTGACTATACTATTGATGTCAAACGATCTCCTGACATTGAGGTAATATCCTATAAACACCGAGATCCACTTCTTCCAGAACTGAAATTCATAAACGGATCAGCAAACATTATATTCAATAATGATGTGTTTTCCAAAGGCGATATCGACAGGCTGGTAGAACATCTGAAAGAATTAAAAGAAATTAGCCCCTCGAAGTAGGGGCTTTTCTTTTTGTGTAAATCTTGGAGATATTAGTTAGATATGATATAATAAATCGAAGGAGAAGAAGATGTTCAGGAAGGAAATTATAGACATTCTTAATAAAAGCAAACCGTTAAGATCAGATTGTGATACTTATTATTTTCTTTATAAAATCAATCCAGACGAATCATTAGTCAAGGTAGATTATAATGATATTGAAGATATGGTAAGCGGAATAAGAAAGGCTTTATCACCATATGACATAGATGAGGGTGAGTTATTGTTGCCATACAAGATTGTCGTATATGAGTTTTTCGATAGCAGTCTTGCAATTAAAGAGTATGATTGCACCTATAAGGCAAATAATCTTAATGTCATCTTTGATTATGTTAGCATGAAAAGAACGAAAACTTATGGTGCTGATTCCATAAGACTTGTTTATTTTGATAATCTAGCTGTTGTAACGAAAATGAAGAATGGTAGTTTCATTAGTCTCCCAATCAGTATGCCTATTGATTATCTTCCATCAAACGAATCTTTAATATTAAAGTGCAAAGACTTCTTGATTGCTAGAGACTTTGTCAGGGAAAGCGAACAATATGAAAAGGTGGGGAATAAAACGCTAACATATCAAGATGTAATGGGGCATAGCAGCCGAAATGAAGTATTGTTTGCTAAATGGAAAAGGTTAAATGAAATAACTAAGTATGTTAAGATTAATAAGTATTCATTTAAAGAGCTTGCAGCTATATTGAAAGTAAGACAGAAGGTGACTGATGTTGAATTTATTAGGTTTGTGAATTGGTACTCTCAGGTTCATAGGAGAGAATATTTCACCAAATATAAAACAGCAACGTATAGAAACGAATATTGGTTTTACATATATGCAAGCTATGTTGTTTCTAGGTGTAAGATAAGTTTACCAGAAAAATATGTAGAAGATGGATTCTATATGCGAATGAGTCTTCTTAAGGACGCCATGAATATGCTTGCGAAGCTAAAAGAAAAGTCGGAGGTTTCGGCAAGAAGTATAGACGGACTCAGACGTTATCATGATGAAGTTTTAGTTAGGTATTTAGAGCTTGAAAATAAAATTAGCAAAAAGAAGATTAAGCTAACAAAAGAATGGAAGCACATAAAAGATAATTTGGAGAAATCATCTCTTAATGTAACTATTCTTGATAGCGAATACCTCTTAGCTGAGGAAGGAAAACGCATGAAGAATTGTGTTCGCTCATACTATGATTTTGTTAAAAATGGAAATTCTTTCATATTCCATGTAGACTATAAGCGAAAAGGATATTGCTGTGAGCTGAAAATGAATGAAGGTTCGCCGTATATTGCTCAGCTTCTCGGAGCTTGCAACAGTGATGATGTGCCGAAAAATCTAGTAGACAAGATAACTAAGGTGATAGAAAGGAAAAGTAATGGCTAAAATTGGCAATGAAATAATAGATAGTAAGTATGAAATACTAAAGCTTCTCAATACGGGAGGCATGAATAGCGCTATCTATTTAGCGTTAGACAAGAAACTCAATAGGCAGTGGGCTATTAAAAAGGTGAGGAAGAGTTCGTCTCAGACGACATCTATGCTGATGGCTGAGGCTTCAATCATGAAAAATTTGGATCATCCTATGCTTCCAAGAATTGTAGGTATTGAAGAAGATCCAAAATTCTTTTATATAATTATGGATTTTGTTCAAGGTGAAAACCTTAAGACCGTAGTCACTTCTAGTGGGCCTCAGGCACAAGATACTGTTGTATCGTGGGGTGTTAAATTATGTGATGTGCTTACATATCTTCATGGTAAAGGTATTGTGTATAGAGATATGAAGCCAGCAAACATAATGCTATCTCCAGATGGCAATATTAAGCTAATAGACTTCGGTATTGCTAGGGAGTATAAGGAGAACGCAAGCGAAGATACAACAGCTTTAGGAACAGAAGGCTACGCAGCCCCAGAGCAGTACGAAGGCAAGGGCCAAACAGATGCTAGAACTGATGTATATGGTATGGGAATTACGCTCTTTCAGCTTTTAACAGGCGTAAATCCATCTTCGTATCAGGAGAATATATTTAGTATTAGATTGCAGAATCCAAATCTGTCATCTGGGCTAGACAAGATTATTCTCAAATGTACTAACAAAGATCCAAAAAAGAGATACCAAAGTACAGAGGAACTTAAAAAGGCACTGCTCAATTACAGAAAGCTTGACGATAAGTTTTTAAAGAAACAGAAGAAGGTAATTAAGAAGTTCTTTACGCTATTGGGGCTGTCTACCTTATGCTTTGTTATTGCTGGTGGATCGTTTATTGCTTCTTACTTCCAGAAAAATAACAGATACTCGGCGCTACTGTCGGGAGTTCCAAGCAAGGCTAATATCATAAAGGCGATTGATGTAAAGCCATCAGAAACTGCTGGGTATGTAGCACTACTTAATTATTACGGCAAAGAAATAGATCAAAATGAACTATCTGAGTTTTCTCATATATATGGGGAACATAGAGAGGATATTACTGAAATAGAAGATGTATCTATGATTGCAGGGGAAAAGATTCTTGGCTCGTATAGCGAGAAGTCTATTAGAGCGAAGCTTGTTGCTGGAGAACCATATTTTAATGCGGCGAGTAAAAAATACTCATCTGCGAAAATATATGTAAGTATGGCTAAGTTTTATAGGGCATATATCATGCAAGATGACTCTGCAATCGTAAAAGAGCCGTCAAAGAAAGACTATGAAAAACTACTGCGTGGCATGAGCGACATTCTAAAAGAAAATGAAAAGCTAGATAGTGATGACAAACATAGTATTATGCTTGCTTCCGATCAGTTGATTCTTGGACTGCTTTCGGAGAACGCAGATTCAATGAGAGAACAAAAAATCTCAAAATCCGATCTTACGTCAATTGTATCAGCAGTTGAGAAAAACATTGATAGTATAAACACGAGGGTTAAGGTATTAAAAGAGAAGAAAGAGGCTGTTAAAGCTTCTATCGTTACAGCAAAAGAAAAAATTGAACTTGCGTATAACGCACCAAAGGAAGGCGGTGAAGAATAGTGATATTAGATTATATTAGTAAGATATTCCTTGTGTTAGGCATTTTATTCTTTATCGCAGCACTATATCATTTATACAAAAATGATGTTCTGGAAACAATCTCTGGGGTAAAAGAGTTTGAACAAGCACAGGAGATTTACAACCAGAAACTTGATGAGAGCAGAAAGGTCTTTGATGATCTGGATAAGAAAAATATTAATCGTGGTGGTGATACTGGTGAGGTTAAGATTTTAAGCGAACTAAGCATTATCCCAGCGAAGTCAGATGCAAGCAAAGAGCTTGAAGATCTTGAAGCTTTGTATAAAAAGGCTGAGGCTAGAATGAATAGTGAACAGAATAATGAGTCTATCTATGAAGAAAAAACAAGTTTTTTGGAAGAGAATGAAAAAACTGATTTCCTCCCAGTAGGAGATGAAAAGACGGACTTTCTTGATACTGACGAGGAGAAAACAATGTTTTTAGAGGAAGATGAAGAGAAAACGACTTTCTTGGAAGATAGTGGCGAGAAAACAGCGTTTCTTGGCGTAGAAGATGAAAAGACTGAATTTCTCTCAGAGGATGATGAAAAGACAACATTTTTAGATTAGTGCTTGTATACCTCGGTCGATTATGTTATGCTTAACCCATACAAGAGAAATAATAGTTGATATTCCCTTGCGCTAAGGGATGTCTAGCAGGGAATGGCGGCCATCAAGGCCGTCTTTTCTTTTACTCGAAACACTTGTGTTTTGAACATAAGTAAGATATAATAATCCCATAATTTAGAGCTAAAAAACTAATGAAAGGTAAAGGATAATGATTGCAAAAAGAAAAACCGTCTTGTCTGCATTGATAGTTATAATGCTGATTGCGAGCATGACTATGTTTTATGCGGGAGAGGAAAAGAAGGGTGTGACTATTGAAGGGCTTCCAGATAAGGCTGCTCAATCAATAGAAAAAATTGTTGTTAATACTGATAAGGATGTAGTAGGCGACAAGGTTAAAGTTGAAGTTAAACAAGATTCAACATCTATTCTGTCAAAAGAGTATTCTGTTGGCGAAGATATATCTTTGAAAGATCTGAAAAAAGATGGAAAGTATAAGCTTATTGTTAGCGGAGAATACAAGGATTCTGCGAAGAAATTCACTATTGAAAAATACTTTAATATTGATAACGAAAAGCCAACATTTGATATTAAGGGCGTGAAGGACGGAGCTATCACCAATCAGGATATAACACTTAATGTGAAAGCAAATGACAATATTGATGTTGATGTAGATAAGTCAAGCATAACGCTATCTGGTGAGAACATTAAAGGATCAGCTTTAAACAGAAATCTAACAATATCTAAAGAGGGTCATTATGACCTTAAGGTTGTTATTGTAGATACTGCTGGAAATGAAGCTAAAAAGGATATTTCATTTACTATAGACAAAACAAAGCCTGTTATTAGTTCAAAGACTGTTGATGGTGCTTTTGTTAAAAAGATAAGTGATGTTGAGTTTGCTACTGATGATGCAAACATTGAAAAGATGGAACTTACTCTTGCAAAGCAGAATAGTTCTCCAATCACAATTACTAAAGAGGGTAATTCTATATCATTAAAGGACGAACCATCTGGAGATGTAGTTGATGAACTCTGGAATATTACAGTAAAAGCTACAGATAAGGCAGGGAACGTAGAAGTTAAGTCTCTATCTATCCACAAAGATAACGTAGCACCAAAAGTAGATATTAATGGCGTAGAGGACGGCAAATTTTACAATAAAGACGTAAATATTAAAGCCTCAGTTGAAGATGCTAACATTTCTACTAAGGAAATGACTATCAACGGATCGGCAGTAAGTGGACTTGAGCAGACAATCACCAAAGAGGGTGAGTATGATGTATCTGTTAAAGCAGTAGATAAGTCTGGTAACGAGACTGTAAAGAGTCTACATTTCACTATTGATAAGACTCCACCAGTAACTACTATTAGTGGTCTAGTAGCAAAGAGACATTATCAGAAGCCAGATATGGCAAAGTTCTCTGCAAACGAAGAAGCTGAAATCCATTATGAAGTGATTGCGGATGGTAAGACTATCAAAGAAGGCAAGGGAGGCGCTTTTGATGGATATACTGTAGATGGAGATTATACAGTTAAGGCTTGGTCTATTGATAGGGCTGGGAATATAGGCGAAAAGGCTTCTATTTCATTTGTAAAAGATAGCACAGCGCCAACTGTTGATCTATCTGGCGTTTCTGAGGGCAAGTATTACAATACCAATAAGGGCGTGTCTATATCTGTAAATGAGCGTTATTACGACACAAACAAGGTTAGCGTAACAGCATATAGAGAGAGAAAAGGACAGAAATATAGTGTTCCATTCTCGTTTAAGAGCAATGCGGTTAACAGCACTAATACGCTTAATGCTACAGAAACGGGAACATATCACATTACTGTTTCGGCAGTAGATGAAGCTGGAAATAAATCGAAAACTAAGAGCATTACCTTTACTGTAGATAAAGAAAAGCCTGTTATCACTATTAATGTGAAAGCTAATAATGGTTCTACTGATGCAGCCGCTCCAGAAGTTGTTGTAAAAGAGGATTATATGGCCAATAAGAATATAGGAATTGTTAAGTCTTTTGGAGATTCGTCAAAAGAGCCATCATTCTCAGATAGCTTTACCGAGCAGGGTGGCAGTAGAAAATATCAAGGTATGCCTAAAAAGAAGGCTTATGACGGCGTATATACTGTAAAGGCCACTGTTATAGATAAGGCAGGAAATTCGGCAACGCTTTCTAAGACATTTACAGTTAATAGATTTGGTTCTCTCTTTGTAATCAAAGAGTCGCCAAGCAAGAAGTATCAGAAGTCTGTTAACAAAGATGTTGTTATAGAAGAAATGAATGTTGGTGGAATTAATGAATATAAGGCAGAAGTAACCCTAGACGATCAGACTACCGAGGCAAGTGGTGTAACTGTATCAAAGACGGGATATACTACGCTATATACAGTTCCAAAGGAGAATTTTGAAAAAGAAGGTGTTTATAGGGTTAATCTTGTTACTCGTGATGCAGAAGGTAATACATCAGAGTCGAAGAAGGCTAAAGATGGAGATATTTGGTTCGCTGTTGATAAGACTGCTCCAATAATCTCTTACTCAGGAGTAGAGTCCAATCACATCTATAAGAAAAACTCTATGAAGCTATACGTTAATTCAAGAGATACAATCTCGAAATCTGTTACTGAGGTTAGAGCAAATGGCGAAGTTCTTGATTCACACAAGGATGAGAACGGAACTTACGTTAAGCTAACTAAAGGTATTAATCAGAAGGTAGAGATTACAGCTACAGACAAGGCGGGCAATGAGGCAAGCAAGGTGCTTACAGATGTAACAGTATCAGATAGCCCATTTGCATATCTACTTGCTAACAAGCTGATTATGTTTGGTCTTATCGTACTTATTGCTATGATTGGTGGCGGTGCTATCTACATGGCAAAGAAGCGTAAGATAAATAAAGAAACTGGAGAAGATGACCTAATCTTCTAATAGTTAGCCCTCAATAGAGGGCTTTTATTATGCCTAAAATCGTGCGAAATTTAGCCATAGCGGAGTTTTATGGCGTTTAGGTATATCGATATGGCTAGGTAGAATTAGACTTGCATTTTGTATGGGAATGTGTAATAATATGGCTATCTTTCCAATGTCGTATGCTAATAACGTGGATCAGATTAGGCTCTCAAAAGAGGGCCTTTTCTATTGCCCTTATTTTTTCGCATATGAGTATTTTGTTTAATCGTTTTCGCAGACAAGTATTTTAGGGTTTAAATATTTGTAGAGCTTTAAATTATTCATCTGCGAAAACTGTAGAGGCTGAAACAACCTATTTGATTTGGTACTGCGATATGATATAATGTTTATAAGGTTATATAGGTGCAAACATGAGAAAACGAAAACGAGAAAAGCGAAAAATGATATTCATTATTACAGCAGTATCAATCATTGCTGTAATTTTTGGCGTCCTTATGAACAATAGATATGCCATGAACAGCCTTGGAGATATAAAGCCTATATCGGGTAAATATAAAAAGGTGTATTATCTCCAAACAGAGTATAAGAATGCGAAATTCAGGACGGTGTTTGACTCGCAATCATCATCTAATGAGGATTTCCATGATGTAAGAATTGCTGTCATGAATTACGAGGGTGAAGTTGATGGCTCAATCACAGATGGTTCAGTGCCACCTAATAATGTTATTGAGGCTACGCTCTCACCAGATGAATATAAGTTTCTTATTGATGGATATGATTTATTTGATGCAGATCTTACAGCAACAACAGTTCTCATTCCCGTTGATAATTTCGTTTACATGTATACCTATTTAGAACCTAAAGATCCAAAGAAGCTTGCAAGGCGGTCTGTGAATAATCTAAATAGTCACATAGATAGTAATTCACAAGATGGGGTATTAATGGAAATGCCTAGAAGCGAGCTTAATGGTTACATTAAGAAGTATAAATTTAAGGAGTTATAAAAATATGACAGTATCAATACTTAATGTAGGAGAGTACGTTGTTTCACGAAGAGAAAACAAGAGAATGTCACGGCAGATGCTTCATTCAGTTCTGTATTTCATTCAGGAGCGATATATAGAAAAAGAAGGCGAACCTCTGTTTAAGGAGACATTTTCAAAGAAAGGGTTATTCCCGTGTTCGGCTGTTCTTGACGCTGCGTTTACCAATCAAGGATATATTGAGCAAAAGGAGCTTTCGGAGTTCAGGAAGAAGTTAAATCAAAAACATAGGGTTGTTATTGATGAAGTGCTAGATGAGTTTTCTGATGCTACATCAAAAACAATAGCTATGAAGCTGTCTAATGATAAGGCTTGGGAAAGCACGTCAGAGGGCAAAGTAATTACGACTAAGGCAATGAAAGGAGATAAGTAATAATGAGGAAGTCTAGTATTGTAATCGGTATTTTAGGAGTTGTATTTGGGGTTGTTGCGTTTACAAACACAATGATTCTCCAAACAGTTATGTCCATGATTGGGAAAACAGATCGAGTAGCTATAACTGTAGGCTGTGTTTATTTTCTTGGTATGCTAATAGCGGGAATATGGACTATTTCAAACGTAGATTTAGATAATAGAGGGCTTAAAAAAGAAGAGTGCTTTAAGTTAGCAATTAAGCCGTCTGTATTATTTATACTAACGGGGGTGTTCTGTCTTGCATCATCTCTCAGACGAAGCTATATCATGTTTGCGTTACTAGCAATCGTGCTTGGTCTGGTGTATGTTGTTAAAGCTGCAAGGCTATACAGAAAGGGGAGAAAATAAATGTCAATAATGCCAACGATTAAAGAGTCAACATTAATGGACGAACTTCCAGGTGATGGCCAGATCAAGTCACTAGATGTTGCTTTATTTATTGCACAAACCGCTGACAAACATCTTTATCATGCGGGATTTCTTGATAAGATAACCGTAGGAAAGATTGAATTGATTACTTATTTCGCACAGGGGGCTTCGTTAATTCTTAATGGTGTTAAACTATTTCCTGATGATATGTATGCGGAGGGCGGTTCAGTTAAGACGGAACGCATATCTGGTTTCTTCGGATATGATAGGAGAAGAGTTGTAAAGGAGCTTCCAAGTCCGCAAGAACTCATGAAGGTCTTAACGCCAATCCAAAGTAGTTTTACTAAGTGGCAGATGATGACTATAAATGAAACCATTGAGGCTCTTGCTAAATATGACGAAAGTCATCTTAGAAGAATTATTACTAATTCGGAATCATATAAGGCTGCACTAGCTAGGCCTGACAAAAAAATCAGACTTATGGATATGAAAAATGAGTTTAGTGATTGGTATGAAGCGGAAAATAATTACGGAGGTTTTTGTTATGAGTGATAGAGATCAGCTTGATCGAGAAATGAGGCAATTCGAGGAAAGGGAAAATTTGAGTGGTCCTATGTCGGGATCTGGAGGTAGCTTTATGATGAATAAACAGAAAATTGTTAAATATGCCTTTATGGCCCTTTTGGGGTTTGAGGCAATGCTTTGCTGGAACTGGCTTATTCAGCCACTAATGCCAGTAATTACTAATATCATTAATAACAAAGGTGCTTTGTCAGTATCTGCTGGTATGCCGACAGATATATCTCACCCGCTTGGCAGTTTTTCTATCGGTGGTATGAACGCTCAGTCGGCAATGTCATTATATGTAGATTCGCTGTTTAGGCTTGGTCTTTTTAGTGCTATGTTTGGTCTTACGTTCAAGGCTTATAGCGTTATAAGAAGGTTTATGAGATAAGGTTTGTAAGATGAAGAATATTTTAAGTAAAGCAATAACTCTGGTTTTGATCGGAGTTATTCTATTTTCAGGATTTAATATTGCCAAAAGCTTTAATGAATACTGGCAATCATATAAGCAGTCAGTAGGTGTAAGTAAGGTTGCTGGAAGAGATAAAAAGACTGTTGACTTTAATGCTCTCCAGAAAGTAAATCCAGAAATCTCTGCGTGGCTCTATGGTAAAGATACGAGAATTGATTATGCTGTAGCTAAGGCTAAAGATAACGACAAATATCTTCATAGATCGTATGATGGGAAATATAGCATTTCAGGAACATTATTCTTTGATAAGGACAATAACCCGTTTTCTGATTTTGTTACAATCATCTATGGCCATCATATGAAAGATGGCTCAATGTTTGGAACACTTGCTGATTGGAGAAACCAAGAGGTTTATGATAAGCACAAGAGTTTTTATATTTACACGCCAAACAAAAAATACAGGCTTGATATAGTTGCCGCTAATACTGTTCCCGCAGATGATAAGATATACCAATCAATGCATCTTGAGGGGGCAGAAAAACAAGAGTTTATAGACCATGTAATGAGTAATAGTCAGATACACACAGATTCGCAGATGAGTATTTCTGATAAATATGTTGTGCTTAGCACTTGTTCATATGAATTTCAAAATGCTAGAGCGGTGGTTGTTTGTAAACTAGTGCCAGTAAATGATCAAGAAATTAAAAGTGTTGATACTGGAAATAGTAATGATGTGTCGATTAAAGGTTTTTTCAAAATGCTGTGGAATAGCACAAAGAGTTTTTTGAAGAATGGATTTAAGAACTTTTAATATTTGGGGCTTGTAAACAGCTAGAATTTCAAGTAAAATCATAACTGTATATAGTCCGATTTTGAAGTTTTGATTTTAGAGTTGGCTGTTACAATAAGGATTTGGGGCATACCTTCGGGTGTGCCTTTTCTATTTCTTCGGATATATTAAGATATACCTGCTAACAATCTTCAAATAAGGGAATGAATATGATATAATTGTTCACAGATTTGAACACTTGTTTCAAAAATATTCCAAAAATGTTTCAAAAAGGTGTTGGTTGTCACACATAGGTATGTTATAATATATTTAGAAGGAATTTGAACCAATTAATTGTTTATACTTATATAAAAAGAAAGAGAGGAAAATTTTATTATGAACAAGGAAAGAATGAAGAAGGGTGCGGTAGGCACTATGCTAATCGCAGGATCTGTTGCTGGTATGGGAGGTCAGGTATTTGCTGACACAGGAATACAGGCAGAACAGCAGACACAGGAGAAGGCTCACGTTAAGCCAGAGACAAAGGCTCAGGCAAAAGAGGCTCTTGATGTAGCTACTGCAAACCGTGACTACGAGCAGGGAAAGAAGAACGAAGCAGAGAAGAAGTATAATGCGGCTGATTCTGCACACGCAAAGGCTACAACTGATCACGAAAGTGCAAAGACGGCTCTTACAAAGGCAGAGTCTGATGCTAACAGCGGATTTGCTGGCGTTGTAGATAAGTACGCTGGAAAGCTTGAAGAGAGCAAGGCTAATGAGGTTAGTGCAAAGACGTCTCTTGATGAGGCTGTTAAGACACAGGCTGAAAAGCAGACAGCTCTTGACAATGCAATCAAGGAGAAGAAAGATGCCGAGGCAGCACTAAAGGAAGCTGAGGCTAAATATCCAAACGCTGATGCTACTATCGAGCAGGATAAGACTGCTGTAGAAGGAGCTAAGGCAGAGCAGGAAACTTCCAATCAGAAGCTAAACGAGGCTACTGCAAATCTTAACAAGGCTAAAGCAGACCTAGAGGCTGCAACAGGCGTTAGGGCTAACACAGCAGCGGCTGTTGAAGCAGCTAAGACCGAAGTTGAGGCAGCTAAGGCTAATGTTACTGCCAAGCAGAACGAACTAAATGATGCAAAGGCTAAGCTGGCAGCACTTACTGATGGTTCGCCAGAATATCAGGCAGCTGTAACAAAGGTGCAGACAGCAGAGGCTAATCTAAACACAGCTAAGGGTGTTCTCGCAAACAAGCAGAGCGTACAGACATCAAAGCAGGGTGCATATGCAAACGCAGAGGCTAAGTACAACTCGGCTCTTGCAAGTGTTCAGGAATACCAGAACCTAAAGATTGCACTAGAACAGGCTAAGCAGGATAGGGCAAGTGCTGAAACTAACAGAACTGAAAAGATGCAGTCACTTACTGATGCAAACAACGCAGTAAGAACAGCAGAAGATGAGCTAAAGACTCTAAAGGACAATGTTGAGACTAAGACTAACGCAGTTAATACTGCAAAGACAGAGCTTGACAATGCAAATGAGGCTGTAAAGACGGCTAAGGCTAAGTATGATAAGTCTGTTGCAGATGCAAAGGCAGAACTTGCGACAGCAAAGACTGCTCTAAGCAAGGCTGGAGTTGAGTTCCTTGATTCTCTAGCTACATTTAAGAAGATGGAGCAGTGGAATCAGGCACTAAAGAACACTAGCGACACAAAGATTCAGAAGTTCTTTGAGCTTCTTGGTGATAAGCCTTACACAGATGATGATGGCAATACCGAGAAGAATGCTGACGGTAGCGTAAAGACTATATGGCAGCAGAGAATTGAGAGTCTATCTTCGCCAGAGGCACTACTCAAAACTATGGATATGATTGATCAGGTTAACGAGAGAATCGCTAGAAATGATCAGCCATATGGTCCTAAAACTATAGCAAAGGTTAATGCTGATATGATGCTTTACTCCATGATTTCAAATGCGCTTTGCATGAACATGGACGCTCACTCCCTTGTAAGAACAAAGGACGCTGGTCTTGCTGGTCCAGATGCACTATCTGAGTGCCAGGCATTTGGTTATCCTAGCGTAGATGCTATGGTTAGAGGCTGGTATGAAGATGAGAAGGCTGAATATGATGCTGGTAACAGAAACTTCCAAGAAGTTGGTCACTATCTAATTATCAGAGGCGCTGGCGGTAAGGACGCTGTTGTTGGTGGTTCGGTATCAGAGCTTGGTAATGGTACTGTCAACTTTACAGATGACAACGCAAGACTTTACGCAAATGGTATGACTACTGACGAGTTCAGAGCGCAGCTCCACGATTTTGTTGAAGCTAAGCAGAATGCTGTTGCTAATGCACAGGATAAGCTAAACGATCTTATTAATAATGAGACACCAGAGCTGAGAAGTGCAAAGGCAGACCTCGCAAGCAAAGAGGAAGCTAAGACTAATGCTGACAATCAGCTTGCTAACGCAAACAATGCTGTTTCCGATAAGGAACAGGAGATTGAAACTCTGGACCAGAAGCGTACAGAGGCAGACAAGGCGCTAGATGAGGCTACTTCTAAGCTAAATGCTATAATCACAGTAGAGAGTGCTGCTCAGAAGGCTGTTTCTGACTATGAGGCTGCAAATCCAACTGTTGCTACAATGGTTTCTGATGCAGAACAGGCCATGAATACTGCAAAGGCAGAGCTTGATAACGCAACTAGAGAGGTTAAAACTGCTCAGGCTAATGTAGATGCTACTACAGAGGCTCTTGAGACAGCAAAGACTGAACTCAAGGAAATGAACGCTGAGGCAGCTAAGGCTCAGGAAAAGGTTGATGAGGCAACTACAAATCTCAACGCAGCTATTGAAAGAGCAAAGACAGCACTAGAGGCTGGCATTGAGGCTGGTAAGGCAGACATTGAGGCTCAGAAAGATGTTGCAGCAAAGACCGCAGAAAGAGATAACAAGCAGACAGCATACGATACAGCAGTAGCAGATCTCGCTGATAAGACTGATAAGGTTAAGACAGCAGAAGATAAGCTATCTGAGGATATGCAGAAGTTCGCTGAACTCTTTACTGCAAGAGAAGTGCTAGAGAACAAGACTAATGCTTTCAATGAAGCAACTGCAAATCTTGATGCAGCTAAGGCTGACGTTGAGACAAAGACAAAAGCTCATGATGAGGCTGTTGCTAATGTTGCTAAGGCAGAGGATATGCTTGCAAAGGCTAAGCTAGTTAAGCGTGATGATCCATCTACCTATAAGGATAACTTCCCGGAGCTTGTAGAGCTTGAAAAAGCACTTGCTGATGCAAAGGCTCACGAGGCTGAAACTGCAAAGGCTCTTGGGGTAGCTAAGGCAGAACTCGATAAGGCTAAGGCTGATTACGACAATGCAAAGGCTCGCTATGCAGAGGCTCTTGCTGATTACACAGTAGCTAAGGCTGATTACGATTCGTTCGTTAAGGCTGAAAAGCAGAAGGCTAAGCGTGGTAACAAGAGACATGGTAAGGTTGTAAAGACTGGTGACGAAAATGATCTTGGTCTTGCAGCACTCGGACTCTTTGGCGCAGGAGCAGCTCTAGTAGCTACAAAGAAGCGTAAGAAGCAGCTTGAGGACTAATTCTCGCATGGTTTGAGAGCTTTGTAAATCAAACTTGTAAACAAGCCCCCTAAATGGGGGCTTTTCTTTACAAAACATATTGGGGAATGTGTCCGAATATGATATAATATACAAGAGAGGTAGAAACATGGTTATAAAAATTATATTGATTTTGGTTTCCGCAGTTTTAATAATTAGTGTATTACTTCAAGAAAGTAAATCAGATGGACTATCTGGCGTTATTTCTGGGGGTGCGGAACAACTGTTTGGTAAAAAGAAAAGTCATGGATATGATGATATGCTCAATAAGATAACAATAGTGTCATCTGTTCTCGCAATTATCTTAATTGTGTTCATGCTAGTAAGGGGTGTATAGAATGTATTTTAAAGAAGTAAGAGATGAGGTAAGAAAGACAGTTTTTCCTGATAGGAAGAAAATTGTTAAAGATACAGTTATTGTTGTAGTTACTTGCTCAGTATTTGCGCTTGGGTTTTTCCTTGTAGATTCTGGGTTACTATACGGCTTAAAGGCGCTTGTTAGATAGGAGGTATGTATGGTAAATAAAGAAGTAAGAAAAAGAATACTGTTTGCTGTTTGCATGCTGCTCTTGTTTGCAGTAGGATCTAATCTACCTGTGCCAAGCATAAATAAAACAGTGCTATCACAGATGTTCTCTAATGGGAATATGGGAGTATTTGAACTGTTTAATTTGTTTACTGGTGGGGCTTTCAAAAACTTTACTGTTCTAGCTCTCGGTATTACACCGTATATTACAGCAAGCATTATTGTGCAGCTACTCACAATTGCATTTCCTTATTTTGAGAATCTATCAAAAGAAGGCGATACAGGCAGAAAGAAAATGGCATCTATCACTAGATACCTTGCGGTAGTGCTTGCACTGATTCAGGCTATTGGGCTATCCTTCGGAATGTTCAAGAGAGCTATTGTGGATCAGTCGGCAATCAACATGATAATGATAGTAATGCTATTAACCGCTGGTACTGCTTTCCTTATGTGGCTTGGAGAACAGATCAACGAGTTTGGCGTTGGTAACGGAATGTCACTGCTTATTTTTGCGGGCATTGTAGAAAGGCTTCCATCTGGTGTACAGAGCATTGCATCAAAGATGAAAGAGGGAGAACTATCGTTTGTAGCTGTGATTGCTATAGTGATTGCAGTAGTTCTCCTTGTTGCAGGAATCAACTATGTGCAGCAGGGAGTCAGAAAGATCCCAGTGCAGTATGCAAAGAGGGTGGTCGGAAGAAAGACTTATGGTGGTCAGACAACGCATATACCTATGAAGCTTAATGCTGCGGGAGTTATCCCAATCATCTTTTCGCTATCACTTATACAGTTCCCATTAACACTTACATACTTTAAGCCAAATGCGGCTGTTTCGGTATTTCTGAGTAAATATCTATCTCCGTCTGGAAGTGTGGGAGTATATGTTTACGGACTGCTAAATATTGTACTGATTATCGCATTTACATATTTCTATACTGCGGTAATCTTCAAGCCAGATGAAGTGTCAAAGAATCTCGCAAATGCTGGAGGTATGATACCAGGGATTAGGCAGGGAAAGGAAACAGAGTCTTACCTTAGAGGTATTATGAATAGGCTCTGTCTCCCAAGTGCATTGTTCCTAGCGGCAGTTGCTACACTACCGACTATTGTTTCACAGTTTACGAACCTAAATATGGGTTTTGGTGGAACATCAATACTCATTATGGTTGGAGTTGCACTTGATACGGTTCAGAATATAGAAAATAGGGGTTTGCAAGATAAATATGTTGGTTTCTTAAAGTAGTAAATGGGGTGGCCTTAGTGCTGCCTCTTTTATTTTGCCCTAATATTTTCGCAGATGAGTATTTTGTTAGTGGCGTCATTTTATAAATTTTTCATCTGCGAAAAATTATCTGGCGATATTGGCGTTTTCTCGTAAAATTCTTTGTTTATGGTATAAATACCCATTAAGCACATAAAAACCTCGCTATGGTCAAATTTCGCACGATTTCGAGCATTTCTGTTACGACAATACATCAACGTCCACAACAAATTAATAATTTTGAAGAAATTTACTTAAAGGTGTTTCAAAATTGTTTCAAAAATGGTATAATAAGAATAAAGGAGATGCTGTTGATATGAAGTTTGAAAAGAAAAAACCATTAATACAATTATTTCTGACAGATCGTTTATGGTCTGCGTTAGGTATATTAATCCTTGTCTTTGGAGTTATACTAGTTTTTGCTTTCTTAGCGGGCCTAGTGTTTGTTTTAACTCATACACCAAAGTGGATATTTAAGTATATGTTCTTTGCTTTGCTTGGTGGGGCTATTTTCTTTTGCATAATAGCTGCGGCAATCAACATTAAAAGGGCGTTTGTAGGATTATGGCTTTCATCAAAGCTTCCGCTATCTGAAGATGAGCTTGAGAAGCTTAATATTTCTACACTAAAGGAATATTTGATGTTTTTAGATAAGTATATTGGAAATAATAAGCTATACATTTCCTCAGAACATTTAGCTTTTATGTCAGAAATGCACTACTGCGGACCTATATTCCTTGTTGCGGAATCGTCAATATGCCTCGAATCGAAGCATTATTGGCATAAACTCAACAAAAATAGGTTTGCTTTATATGACCTAGAAGAAAATTTGGAAGAATACGATCGCTATGGCGTTGAAACAAGGTCGTGGCAAAAGACAGGCGTGGTGCTTGCAATCAACAATGCTGCCATAAATAGAGATATTGGAAAAGATAAAATTCTTACAGTCTGGAGTAAGCCTCTGTATAGTTATGTTGACTTTGGGTTTAGAGTGACACCACGCTGTGATTCGATATGTGGATTTACATCAAACAGCCACATAATAAATCACAAAGAAAATATCGGAAGGAGAGTTTAATAGTGAATAACGAACTAAAGAACAACATAGATAAATTAAATGATGAACAAAGAGTCGTAGCATTACATAAAGATGGTCCACTTCTTGTCATTGCTGGAGCGGGTGCAGGAAAAACTCACACGCTAATTACTAGAGTTGCTTATCTTATAGATCAGGGAGTTAGACCAGAGCAAATATTGCTGCTTACGTTTACAAATAAGGCTGCTGACGAAATGAAAGAAAGAGCGACTAAAATGGTTGATGGAGCTGGCGAAATTGTTGCTTGCACATATCATTCTTTCTGCGTAAAGATGCTCAGAAAATTTGGAAGGGCTATTGGGATATTCCCTAACTTTTCGATCTTATCAACAAATGATGTAATTACAGCACTTAATCTTGTAAAAGCTAAGGCTGGTGATAAATACAGCGTAGAGAATTTTACTCCAAGCGGGAAAATCGCCGAGCTTATATCTAAAGCAAGAAACAAGGAAAAGCCATTATCTACTTACTGCAATGCAGATAATGGTGTTTACCAACCAAAGCTAGTAAAAGAACTTGCTCATGAATACTATAGGTATAAGCTAGAAAATAACATGCTTGATTTTGATGATCTGCTTTATAAGTTTTATAAACTGATCTCAGAACGTGAAGATGTGAGAGATATTATTTCCAATCACTTTACTTATATGATGGTTGATGAATATCAGGACACAAATACTTTACAGGAGAAGATAATTTTAAAGCTGAGGGAGAAAAACGATAATATTGTTGTAGTCGGTGACGATTCCCAATCAATCTATGGATTTAGAGGGGCAGAGATTGCAAATATTTTAAACTTTGACAAGAAGTTTAATAACTGTAAAAGAGTTACTGTAGATAAGAACTATCGAAGCGGCCAGTCAATTCTTGATATTGCAAACAACATGATGTTAGAAGCGACAGAGGGATTTAAAAAAGTAATGAAGGCCCAAAGGCCGATTGAAGTCACGAAGTCGGTTGTTAGACCAGCCAATCAGTATGAAGAAGCTGAGTATGCACTTAGTATAATCGATCATCTTCATACAAATGGCGTTCCATATAAGGATATTGCTGTACTTGAAAGACACTCGTATTCATCCAATATGCTAGAGTCAATGCTTACTGTTAACGGTATTGGATATGATAAGTATGGTGGAATTAAATTCATGGATAGAAACATTGTTCAGGATTTGCTTGCGTTCTTCCGTTGTTCATTCAACAGCAGAGATGAGCTTGCTTGGTTCAGGCTACTGCTTCTCGTTCCAAACATTGGTAAGAAAAAAGCTTCGTACTTTTCGGAAAAGATCTCAAACGGTGGCTATGATGAAAGTGAATTGTACACAAAGGCTGGCAAAAAGAAAGTGTTTACTGACGATTTACTAAAGCTGATTGAGTATGGAAACACTCTAAAAGATTCCAAGATGGAATTTTCAAAGATAGTCGATAATGTTTGCAGCTTTTATATGAGTATGAGAGAGCGTTCTATTCAGGTCGCTAGAGAAAAGGCTAAACCTAATCTCGCTGGGCTTCTTGATCAGCTTGATAGTGACAAAAACATTCTTCCACAGTTTAAGATGATTGCAAATGGATATTCCTCAGTACAAGAGTTTTTTGATGGGGTTGTGCTTGGCAAGGAAAATGAGTCCGAGCAAACAGATAATTTGATAATCTCTACAATCCATTCGGCAAAGGGGCTTGAATATGAGGCTGTAATTATTTTAGATGTTGTAGATGGTGTCATTCCTCATTCTAATGTTGAAGAGGGTTCGCCAGAAGATAACGAAGAGAGAAGATGTTTCTACGTTGCTGTTACAAGAGCCAAGAAGTATTTATACTTCATGGTGCCAGATGTTATCAATGTATACGGCGAAACGGTAAGAACAGAAGGTTCTAGGTATCTCAGAGGAATAATTTAGAGGAGGAAATGATGAGAAATAGAGGTAGGCCAAGCATAGATAATTTTACTAAGCGAAAAGTCATAGATTTGTATGAAAATACTGCTTTAACAACAGCAGAAATTTCAAAAAGAACTGGTGTTAGCAGAACGTCTATTTGGCGAATAGTGAAAGAATATGAGGCTGGCAAAGGCTTGGGAAATTGATCTAAATATGATATAATGAAAGAAAGGAGAAATAAAAATGGAATACATTACGTTAATTATGGTTTCCGCTATGGCGGTATATTTTGTCTATATAAGCTATATTTTGTTTGGAGGGGTAATAGCAAACAAACATGTAGAAAGCTATAAGTGGTTTGTTTTGCAGATGGTAATTATGGCCCTTGTGAGTTACGGAATGCTGGCACTCGCTGTATATATCATAAAGCCAAGCGTGTTTCTTAAACCGCTGTTAATTGTTGGCACGATAATCTCGTATGAGAGAATTGTCATAGTGATTGCGCTAGTTGTGCTTGCAATCAGACATATAAAAAGGAGATATTAACTTGAGTAAGTCAATAATGCAAAGTGAAAAACGGTGTTTTATGACGGGTAGAACAGATAATCTCGATAAGCATCATATATTCTTTGGAACTGCTGATCGAAAACTATCTGAAAAATATGGATTATGGGTGTGGCTATGTCATGACAGGCATATACATATGAGTCCGCATAGAACGCCACACAATGATAGAGAAGTGGACCTTGAGTTAAAGCAGCTTGGTCAGAAAGCTTTCGAGAAGGAATACCCATATTTAGATTTTATGAGTATTTTTTATAAGAATTATTTGGGTGGCGAAAATGATTAGACCAACCATTAATAATATAATCAATTCAGATCCATTTGAGCTTCTTGACTGGGCGAAGGAGAATTTTAGCTATGAAGTGCCATCAGGAATAAACAGCGTATCTGATATGGGGCGTGTAGGAGCGCTTCTCGGTACGCTAACCAACGAATATTCTTATCTGGTTTCATTGACAACAGAGCTTGGGTTGTATTCTAAAATGGCTAAGCTGAATGTTCCAACTAAGCCAAAAAATGCTGATGATATGCCTTATTATATCGAGAAGAAAGAAGAAGCAGAGATTATGGAACAAAGAAAGAAAGTTATTGAGTGCTTTGCAAATATGTTAAAGCAGCAATATAACGCTGTGTCGAGAATGCTTACTGTATACTCACAGACACAGGAAGAATTAAAGATGACTGATTACAAAAAATGAAAAGGAGAAAATTATGTTGAAAAACGAAAAGATTGATGCAATGTTTAACATTGAAGAAGAGGATTTAGGGAATTGGGTGGTTTCACTTATGGAAGAGTTCATTGAGGACGAGGATTTGAATGATTATATGTTTAGTTCTCTTCCAAAAGATTACAAGCTTAGTGATGAACAGGCAGAAATTATCGCCAGTGTATCAATGAATTCTTTCCTCGCTGGAATTCAAATTGGCATTATGGATGCTTTTGAGAAGATTAATATGGCGGTAGCAGAAGGTCATAAAGAGCTTGATAAAGTAGCTTCCGCTGACGGTCTTAGCAAGCACTTATCATAAGGAGGTAAAGATGGTTAGCGAAAAAAAGTTAAAACATTATTCCATAAATTTCCTCAAATCTGAGATTGACAAAATTCACGAGGCATTAGAAGTTATTCAAGGTGACGAAGCAAGAGACGGGGAAAGAAGATTGTTGACAGAACTTGTAAGAGATTACAGACGGGATCTTTCAGAGATAGAGAATAGCCTTGAAGAGTGCTAGTGAAAGGTGGTGTTTATGGCGAAAGAGTTTAGGCCGACAATTAATTTAGGTGTTAGTTCAAGCGAACATGGCAGAAGTACCATGATGGTACAATGTCCGTTTTGCGAAGAAAAAATTGAAGTGTATATATGGAGCTTCGCTGGTTCTGGCAAGAGATGTTCTTGTGGAGCGTTACTTGGAAGGACTACTTGTGTAAAGGAGGTAGAAAATAATGATTAATTTTGCAGAAAATGAGAAAAGAGGGGCTTTGTCAATTAAGGAGAAGATTGAAGAGGCAAAGATGATTGCTGACAATCACAACCTTAAGGTAGTTATGTTCCTTTATAAAGAGCTTGGAAAGGTAAAGCTTTCTACTGCGTATTTTAACGATATAGATAGTGCAGAGGCATACTATGACGATAGGTGCAAATATATGCTTGGCCAATACTGGAGCTATATGGGCTATATAAATGGTGCTTGGGATAGTAAGCGTGGCGTTTATGTTGGGGATCTCGAAAAGGAAATAGCATAAGTTTTATGGGTATCTCAAAAAGCATGATAGATGCCTTCCCTCCGCATATACAGAAGCAGATAAAAGGCCAGCTTGCTAAAAAGACCCGTATGGAAGAAATCGCAGATGAAAAAAACATTGAAAAGAAGTCAAAATATTCATCTGCGAAAACGGATGTTGATGGGGTTAGGTTTGACAGTAAGAAAGAGGCAGAGTTTTATGCTGAGCTAAAGCTTCGGGAAAAAGCTGGCGAAATTTCTCATCTGCGATTACAACCAAGATACTTGCTCCAAGAGGCTTTTAAACATGAGGGCAAGCAATATAGAGAGATGGAATATGTTGCAGACTTTGAGTATATTGAGAATGGTGAAACGGTGGTTGTGGATGTTAAGGGGTTTAGAACTGCCGTATATATGCTTAAGCGAAAATTATTTTTATATAGATATGGAAGTAGTATTAAGTTTCAAGAGGTTTAGGAGATATACTTGTAGATAGTAAAAATAATATATCAAAGGTGTATTGACTTATGTTGTTTATAAAGTTTACGGACAAGAAAGTCTACGATTTTAACCATGAGGATGATAGCCTTAAGTATATGCATATAATATATTAAGCAAGGGTTCAAATGAATAAAGGTGTTAAATTTAGAATATATCCTAACAAAGAGCAACAAAACTTAATAAATCAAACGCTCGGATGTTGTAGGCTTGTATATAACATGGGTCTCGATATGCGTAATAAGGCTTTTGAAAATGGTGAAAAGATTAATTATTCTAAAACGTGTGCAATACTCACCGAGCTTAAAAGAAGTGATGAATTTTCATTTCTTAGGGATGCGGACTCTGTAGCGTTACAGCAGTCGCTTCGAGATCTTGATGGGGGTTTTGTTAAATTCTTCCAGAATCGTGCGAGACATCCTCGGTTTAAGAGTAAACATAGCAACCATCAATCCTATAGAACTATTAACCAAAGAAACAACATTCGCATTGTGGGCAAATATATTAAGCTTCCAAAACTAGGATATGTAAAAATCAAGCAATCTATGGAGGTAGGGCATATTAACAATGCTACGATTAAAAAAACTCCTACGGGCAAATATTTTGTAGTTCTCAATGTTGAATTTGAACCAGAGGTAAAACAAAATAATGGCGGTTCTATCGGCATTGATGTTGGTATTAAAGAATTTTATTCTGACAGTAATGGTAATGTTGTTGCAAATCCGAAGTTTCTTGAAAAATCATCAAAGAAGCTTCGCCGTGAACAACGAAAATTGTCAAAGAAACAAAAGGGTTCTAATAACCGCAACAAGCAGCGCATCAGAGTAGCTAGGGTTCACGAGAAGATTACAAACCAAAGAAATGATTTTTTACAAAAGATTTCAACTATGTTAATTAGCGAAAACCAAGTAATTTGCATAGAAGATTTAAAAATAAAAAATATGGTGCGTAATCACAAACTGGCAAGATGTATAAGCTCTGTATCATGGGGTAAGTTCTTCAATATGCTGGAGTATAAAGCTAATTGGTATGGCAACAAGCTAGTAAAAGTACCAACAATGTACCCAAGCAGCCAGACTTGTTCATGCTGTGGGTATAAAAACTCATTAGTAAAAAATCTAGCTATACGCAAATGGGAATGTCCTCAGTGTCACACAAAGCACGACAGAGACACTAACGCAAGCATAAACATATTAAATAAAGGGCTGTCTATAGCCTAAAAACTGCACCGTAGGGCATACGGGAACAGTATAATCTAGCTTGTGGAGACCGTGTAAAACTAAGCTCTTGCAGTAATGTAGTGGTCGTTGAAGCAAGAATCCCTGTTGTGGGGAGTGTCAAGATAGCCTCGTAGAGAAACCAGAGTGGCTGACAATGAGTGAGATTGCGGCATACGAAGAACAGATGCTGCATCCAATCATGAACTTTGAAGAGTATCTTAAGAGCTTTGATTTTACTCTTGAGTGCGAAGGTGAGAATTTCCGTATCTGGGATAATCAGAGAGAGGATTATGTTTCCGAAGGAAGGCTTAATAATGTTTCTGTTGCAGATTCCATAGAGGAGCTTACTACTTATGTTTGCGATTCTATTGATGATGATATGGAGTGGTATATTGAAAACCATGTTGGTCCTTGGGGAATGTTGGAAGAAAAGCCTGATTGTGATTATGAGTCTTTTGTAAATGAATATAAAGACAAAGGCGGCTTTACAAAGAATTACCTATTCAGAGTAATGATGTGTACGGCAGATCCAAGATTGATTTCTTTTTAAAGAAAGGAGAATGTTTATAATGAAAGAGCTTAGATCGCTGATCGTTGAAATAGACGGGAATGGGAAAAGCCATATAACGGCAAAATGCCCTTTTTGCGAAAGAGAGTTTAACGTGATTACATGGAACTCTTTTTACTCTAGGAATAATAGGTGTCCTTGTGGAGCATTGCTTGAAAGATTTGGTTGTGTAAAGGAAACTGAAAACGATATTAAAAGACCGTAGAGATGTTTGCGTAATATTAATAGCCCTTCGGGGCTGTTTTTTTTGTGCATTTTCATAATAATAATTATGCGTAAATAAAATCAAAAAAGTAAACATTTCTTGATTTCGTACAACGAATTATCTTTGTAATAGGGCGACAATATGATATAATAATGATAATGTTTATAACTTTAAATTTAAAGAAAGGATAAGTTTGTTATGTTTTTACGAAATCGGGGGGGTAAAGACCCACCTTAAAAAAGCCATAGGGCTTAGCATTGTTGGTATTTTAGTTGTTGGAGGCTCTATAGTTCCAGCTTTTGCAGATGCGGCAAGCAGAAACATTCCTATTCCAAATGTTGAATACACAACAGAGGATTGGTATGTAAAAGAAAACGCACACCTTATTAAGAACAAAGATGTTCCAGATTTAAGAAATATCGTTGAATTTACTGTAGATACAAGTCAAGGAATAGACAAAGATACGGGAAGGGTGTGGGATGATGATGACGCTCTAGGAGAAAAATATGTTTACGCCAAGGGGAGCAGAAAAACATCCAATATTTACGGTTCTATGTTCTATGCAACCAATGGATATTCTGCAAAGTTCCCTAAGTTATTTATCGACAGAGAATCTAAAAGATATGTTGATATGATTGTTAAAGGTGATATAACAAATCTTAATGCGGTTGGATATGAGCCATTCACTAGAGATAATTCTCCGCTCTTGTCTGTGACAAAAACAGATGTTCTCTTTAACGGATTAAGGGCGCAGCATACAGGAACAATAACAGTAGAGCTTAGATATAATGACAATGGTTCATTATATGATAAAGATACCATGATGCGTTTTGTTGATCTTGATACTGCTGGAGAAGAAGTAAAGATGGATAATAGCTTTGATGGAAAGTATTATGTGCAAGGTGTTTCACCTAGTGATTGGTGGCTAAAAAAGGATGCTGACGGGTGGATAGGTAATAGCACTACTAATCCAGATAATGAGACATTTAAAACTGGATTTGCATTTTTCGTTCATAACGGCAAAATTACATTCCAAGCAAAGGCTAATTCCGCAGGGTTCTGTATAGCAGCCAATGGTGTAGACAATATGTATGGTTCTTTAAGAATTATTAAAGAATCTAATTAAAGAAAGGATAATATTATGAAACTTAAAAAGATTTTAGTTATGGCAATGGCGTTTGCAATGCTTATTCCGTCGTTTGCTTTCGCTGATGATGGTCCGTTTATCAAGGATTTATCAAAGCTAAGGGCTAAGCCGTATGAGTGGCAGTTCTATAACAAGAACGGTGAGGCAATTGACAGAAGAATTGTTCGTGCTGATATAAAAATGAAAGCTCTTAGTGCTAGGCATGTGGAAACGCACGGCGTTAAAATTCAGCCAGAGGGCAAAGAGTTTGTTAAGGATTATTTCAATGATCTTGATAACAAGCTAAAAGATTTGACGATTAGAATTGGCGACCCTAAGGCTTATGAAAATACTGTTTGTGCTATTAAGAATCAGGACGTTAAATATACCGACAAAGAGTCTCTCAAAAAACTATATCTGAAAGATCTTGGATTAGACGATAAAGTTGAGTTTTCTGATGATTGGTATATGAAAGAAATTCTATATATCTGTGCTTTGCCAGGGTCGGAAATAGAAGTTACCAATATCTATGTTGGTGGTAAACTACAAGATGCTTCGTTCAAGCTAAAGGTTAATGAGGATTGTTCGCTTTCTCCTGTTGATGGTACAACTAAGGTTGATGGAGACACAGTAAATCTGTTTTTCGGGGAAAAGCCAGCAAATAGCGACAAGCCTGTCGATAAACCAAGTGTAGATAAGCCAAATACAGATAAGCCAAATGCCGATAAGCCAGTTGTAGATAACAATAAGCCAGTAGATAAGGTTGATAGCAAAACACCTACTGATAAAGTAGATTCTGTAAAGCCTGTAGTTGACAACAAGGCAGGTCAGAATGTGAACAATGTTGTAAAAAGACCTGCTGTTGCTAACGCAAACACACCAAAGACGTCTGATAGCTCTAACATTGCTTTATATTCCATGCTATTAATCGGCTCTATAGGTGCAATTAGTGTTATATTCAGAAGGAAATTAAGAACAAACAAATAAGGGGGTTTGAATGGATTTAAGATTTAAAAAAATCATAACTATTGGACTAGCAACCATCTTTTCTGTTGGTGCTTCAATAATGGCTGTTTCCGCAGCTACACTGCCGAATATCCCAATTCAAAATGCAAAATTTGTAACTGAGGATTGGTATATTAAGCAAAATACTCACTTGATCAGAAATGACCAAATTACAGACCTTAGGGCTGTTGCTGAGATTACAGCAAATAATGGCTTAGTTGTTCAGAAGAACGCTAACCAGTGGTATACAGATAATAGCGAAACGCTTATTACACTACCAAAGGGTCTAAAAGGCTCTAATCTATCTGGAAATTCATGGGGAACTACGGATGCTTATACTATTAAGCTTCCAAATTATTTCACAGATAGACAGTCTAAAAGATCTGTAGATATGATTATTAAGTGTGATACGCTTGCGTATACTTTACAGAGTTCAAGCAACTTGCAGCATGACAGTGCAGCTGCTTCAATCACTAAGACAGATATTTGGATTGGGCCTTATTACGGTCAAATGACTCAGGGTATGACAATTGAGCTTCGCTACCATGATACTGGAGATCTGTATGACAAGGACACTATGATGAGAGTTGTAGATCTTGATGGTGCGGGTGCTGAGTATGTTAAGATGGGTGCTGGATTTGATGGCAATCACTACGTACCAGGAGTTAGTGAGTCTGATTGGTGGCTAAAGAGAGATGCTGACAATTGGATTGGTAATGGAAGAAATTCATTTGATAATGAAACTTTCAAGACTGGATTCGCTTTTTATATCCACGGTGGTAAGATTTCATACCAGATGTGGCAAAATGATTGCGGAACAGGAATTGGTTCTAATGGTGTAGAAAACCAGCTCGGTTCTCTAAAGATTATTAAAGAGTCTAATTAATGGGGGGGGGTAGAACTATGAAAAGATTTAGACTGCCCCTCATTTTAGGGCTAATAATGATGTTTTCGGTTATACCAGCTTTTGCTGGTACGCCAAGTGTAACAAGTGTTGTAAGTAGCTTGCCAAACCTTACAGGCGGTAGACCTCTTAAAGATATATCAACTGTAGATGCAGGACTTACTCAAGACACAATGCTTATCAATAAGCTTGACGATCCAAATCATTTACCGAAGTTTGTTGTTAATGATCCATATAACACTTTAACCAAAGTGCCAAGTAGTCATCCGCAGAACACTGCTGCAAATGGCGCATGGAGAACAAACTTCTCGGATAAAACTTACAAGTATACTGATGATTCTACATATATTCTTGTTAAGGATTATTTTAAGTTTAAAGGTAAGTGGTATGACAAGAAGATTATCCTTCGTCAGATTAACAACCAGATGAGTTTTTATTTTAGCAAACGAGAGGTTTCTTTCTCTAGTGATATACTGTTTGATAACGGTAGTATGTGGGGAGAAGTTAAGGTTGATACCCAGATATTAGATAAAGATGGGAATAAGGCTAGAATACCAAATCTCATGATTGGAGTTGATGACATAGATTTTGCTGGTATTCCGAGAGAAACATTTAGAATTGAAAACTTTGTTATAAACGCTAATAATACGTTTGTACATCATCTAAGCACATATCTTGTTACATCAAATAATGCTGTTTATGGCACTGACGAAAGTGACGACTATAGACCAGTATTCTTTGCTCAAACAGGCATTGAAAACGGTGAAGTGAAAGGTATGTGGTATGGAACGCCAAGAGGCGCATACTCAGGTTGCTTTGTTAGCTCTGGACTACATTTAAGAGTAACAAACGTACATTACCGTGCTGATAATGGTGGTGAAATTATGGGCGTGAAAGATGAGGTTGTTTATCTTGGAGATAATGCAAGTCTCTCGGAGACAACAGCAAAAGCTAAAGAAAACTACAAGTTTACGACATGGACGGCAGATAGAGATGTTACATTAAATGACGGCTCGATAATAACTGCTGGAACAGAAATGTCAGGAGAACAAGTAGGACAGTCGGTTATCGACAGAGAAACGACTTTTACTGCTCACTTTAATAAGACTGTGGGTAGTTTGAAAGTAATAAAGGAATCTAAGTCAACTACCCCGACCTACGACTAGCGTCTAAGAGGTCGGAGCTTGTAAAAGCTCAAATTGACTAGCCTAAGTTTTTAGAAAACTACGTTATTTGTGTTAGCACACCTACGGATGATTCCCAAGTCTGTAGCAACTGTGGAGGCTCTGTAAACAGTTCTGATGGGTAGGAACAGTCAACCTCAAGTGGTCGATTACGACAAGCATTAATAACATTGGCGAAGGGAAACAAACTTTCATACGAAAGGGATGCCACTTGTGAGTAGGTATCAAAGGTAAATTAATGAAACAAGGAAACAGAGTTTTTGTACTCAATATGCGAGGCGAACCGCTTATGCCTTGCAACCAGAGAAAAGCAAGAATCCTTCTAAAAGAAGGTAAGGCGGTAATTAATAAATACAATCCTTTTACTATTCAGTTGACTTATGCTACTGGAGAAACAAAACAGGAGTGTCATATTGGCGTAGATACGGGAGCTAAACATATTGGTATCGCTGTTACATCAGAGGATAAGGTGTTATATAAGGCAGAAGTGGAATTAAGACAGGATGTTAGTTCTAATCTTAGTTCTAAGCGTATTTATCGTAGAAGCCGTAGAAACCGTAAATGCAGATATCGTAAACCACGTTTTCTAAACCGTATGCACGCAAAGAAGTGGCTGCCGCCCTAGTTTGCAAAACAGAATTAATCACACATTTAATTGAATAGATAAATTTTCCGTATTAGTACCAGATCCTATATTACATATAGAGGTTGGTAAATTTGATACAGCAAAGATGATAAATCCTGATATTAATGGTGTAGATTATCAGCATGGTCAGACATACGGTTTCTTTGATGAAAGATATTTTGTTTTTGCAAGAGATAATTATACTTGTCAGGTATGCGGCAAATCCAAAGGCAAAATTTTGCAGACACATCATATCATTTATCGTAGTAATGGCGGTACGGACAGAGTGGATAATCTTATTACAGTGTGTACAGACTGCCATACATCTGCAAACCATAAAAAGGATGGAATTTTATATAAGTGGCAGGCAGAACATAAAAAAGTCAAGCAGTATAAAGAGCCACCATTTATGAATACACTTCGTAGAAGGATTTTCGACAAATATCCTGATGTAATAATCACTTATGGCTCAGAGACAACGCCAAAGCGAAAAGAAATCGGGTTAGAGAAAACTCATTACAATGATGCGATTGTCATAAGCGGCATCGAAGCCATAAAGGAAAATCCTAATGAATGGCTACTGATAAAACAGTTTCGCAAGAAAAAGCGTTCGTTGCACGAAGCAACAGCTCGCAAAGGATATAAAGAACCTAATCGCACACAAAAACGTAATAGTAAAAATGCGCCATACTACAAAGGATTTTGGCTTAATGATAAGGTTTTTGTATTAGGTCAGGTTGGTTATATTACGGGTTTTGCTTCTTATAGTGCATACATCAAAAATAAAAATAATGAATATATCACTTTGCCAAGTAAATCATATAAGCAAGTAGGTATAACCATGTTGAAATTATTGTCACACAATAATAATTGGCGATACATAAGAAACGCCGTGTAATCCGCAATTCATCCCGCCACCTGTGCTTTACTTAGAGGTGAGGATTTCTTGCTCACAGCTTATTAAAATCGTTCAAAGTAGATTACACTGTTTTGACAGCAGTCTAAATATTGTCACTACCGTGAGCTACACGGGAAGTTAAGTCTGTGGATCGTTACATCAAATGAGAGTAGTTAGTAATATTACAACAAAATCAGACGGGATGAAGCAGAAACTATTTCTAAAATTTTAAAAAAAGAAAGGAGTCATAGAATATACTAAAATATATTCTATGTATCAGGAAACATGAGATTCAACAAACAATCTAATGGCAAAAAGCCAAAATTGCTAAAAATGATTTCAATGATGGTTCTCGCATTTGTGATACTAATTCCGTCATTTTCATTTGCAGCAGAAACTTCTAGCCAGACTAGTAAGGTTGAGAACGTAGTAACTCAGCCTAAAAAGCTATCAAGAACAAAGCGTAGCGTAGTAGCGTCTACTGTTCCAGATAGCGAAAAGCCGACACTAGAAGGGTGTGAGTTCGGTGTTTATGCTGACGAGGACTGTACACATAAGCTCGACACGGTAGTTATCAAGAAGAATCCAGATGGAACATATTCTGGTGTAAATAAGGGTGGTGAAACACTTCCTGCTGGAAAGCTTTATGTTAAAGAGCTAAAGGCTGCTACGGGATATAAGCTAAATACCAATGTTTATCCAGTAAACATTCAGGCAGGGCAAGAGATTCCGCTTACAATCAATAACGAGCTTGATGTAGTAGAGCCTGTTATCGCTAAGACATCTGATGTACAGAAGATTAAATCGGCTTCTTTGGATAATCCGCAGTATGTTAAATATACTGTAACAATGAAGAACCCAAGTTCTACAGCAATGGTTGCTAACTATGTTCTTCAAGATGAAATTCAGAAGCCAAATAACAATGCTGCTGTTATCGAGAAAAGCAGCGTAGTTGGCAATATTAACGGAGAAGCATTTACTTCGTTTGAGTCAATCACAGAAAGAGGTTTTAAAACAAACCCTGTGGTTCTAAAGCCAAGCCAGACACTTACCATTAATTACACAGTAAAAATAACTGGTAGGCTTGGAAAGACTGGACTAAAGAACGCTCTTTCTACAAATGCTCCTGTTCCAGAAGTTTATAAGATTGATACGAGCGTAGAACATGGAACGATCGACCCAAGCATTGAAAATATTGATGGTGGTTCTACAAAAACTATCAATTATGCACCAGATACTGGTTATCAGATTAAGTCTGTAACTGTTGATGGTCAGGAAGTAAATACCGCTGATCATAAAGCATCTTATGAGTTTGCTAATATTGATAGCAACCACAAGATCCATGTAGTATATGAACCAGCTCCTAAGGTTGAAAACCCAACAAAGACTTTCGATAAGCAAGTTTATCATGATGGTGATAAGGTTGAATCAACAATTGTTACTTCACAGACTGGAATTGAGGGTTCTGTTGCTAAAGATGTAGTGATTGCTGATGTAAGCAATGACACTCTAAAGTTTGACCTTGATTCCGTAAGTGCAAAGATTGTAGGCAATCATGGTTCATCTGAGCCTGTTATCACAAAAGACGAGGCTACTGGTGGTTTCAGAGTAACAATCGCAGAGTTTAAGGGTGGAGATGCTGTTAATGTTAAGGTTAACGGAAAGGCTATCACCAAGAACGAAAAGATTGTAAATGATGCTACTGTAACAGCTCTTGGAAAGACTAGCAATGTACACGCAGAAGCTGCTTCTGTATATAAGATTGATACTAAGGTTGTTAACGGTACTATCACAGATAGTGTGAGTGAAATTGCTAGAGGTTCTGATAAGGATGTTAAGTATTCTCCTAAGGAGGGTTATCATCTTAAGTCAGTAACTGTTGACGGAAACGAAGTTGATAAAACACAGTTCGGAAGCAAGTATAACTTTACTAATATCACAGCTAATCACAAGGTAGAAGTTGTTTATGAGGCTACGCCTAGCGTTACTGATCCAACTAAGACTTTCGATAAGAAAGAGTACCTAGAGGGCGAAACAGTAAAGAATGAAATTGTTGTAGGGCAGAATGGAACAGAGGGATCTGTTGCTAAAAACGTAGTTATTTCAGACCAGAACACAACAAGCATGAAGATTGATACTGATTCAATCAAGGCAGTTGTTGAAGGATCTAACGGAACATCTGAGCCTGTAGTTGCAGTACAGAACAAGGATAATGGTGAATTTACAGTAACCGTTGCTGAGTTCAAGGCTGGCGATAAGGTAAAGATTACATTTAACGGCACAGCTCTAAATAAGTCTGCTAAGATCGATAACACTGCTAAGGTGGTTTATGACGGCAAGACAAAGACTGTAACAGCAGAGGCTGAATCAATCTATAAGGTTGAGACAAAGGTTGTTAACGGAACAATTACTGATCCCGATCTAAAGGTTAAGCATGGCAGCGATAAGAAGATTTCTTACTCTCCAAAAGAGGGATATGAGCTTAAATCAGTAACTGTTGACGGAAACGAAGTAGACAAGACTCAGTTCAAGAGTGAGTATGACTTTACTAATGTAACAGCAAATCACAAGATTGAAGTTGTTTACGAAGGAACTAACGCTCCTAAGATTGAAAAGCACTTTGACAAGAGCGAATACAAGATTGGCGAGACAATTCTAAATACTATTATTTTCAGAAATGATGGAGTTAAGGATGCAATCATCAAGAACCTTGTAATAGCTGACCAGAACAAAGAAGGCGTAAAGATTGACACTAGCTCAATTGAAGTCAACTACACTGGCTCTGGAAACCCTATTGTAAAGGTTATAGACGCTGCAACAGGAAAGTTTAATGTGCTGTTTGATGAGTTCAGGGGTGGAGATCAAGTAACTATTAAGTTTAAGTCTATCTTTGAAAAGAACGCAGAAAAGGTTGAGAATGATGCAGATGCAACTGGTGATAATATTGAGAAGATTACTGCTCATGCAGAAGCTACTCCAAAGTATGAAGTTATCACAGAAGTTGTAAACGGAACTATCTCTCCTAATGTGGAAGTTAAGAAGGGCGAAAATGCTAAGATCGAATACACACCTAATGACGGCTATAAGCTAAAGAAGGTGACTGTTGACGGTAAGGTTATAACTGATCACCCTGAAAACTATGACTTCACAAACATCAACGACAATCACAAAATTAAGGTTGAGTATGAGGCTATTCCAAGACCAACAATTACAAAGAGCTTCGATAAGGCTAACTACAAGGTTGGAGATGTAATCAAAGCTACTGTAACGGTTAAGGAAACAGGAAATGCTGGCGCTGTATCTCACGGAGTTCTCGTAACTGATGCAAATCAGACAGGCTTCAAGATTAAGACAGATACAATTAAGGCAACTGTTTCAAAGTCTACTGAAAGAACATCTAGTGATGAACCAAAGGTAACTGTAAAGGATGCTGATAAGGGAATATTCGAAGTAGGTCTCGATAGCATTGATTCTAGCCAGACCCTCACAATCACATATGATATGGAGATTACAAGAGAATCTGGAGACATTAAGAACAAGGCTAACCTAAAGACTACTGAATATCCAAAGGATGTTCCTTCTGAGGCTACTGGAAAGGTAACATTTGATGTTGCTACAAAGGTAACTGGAGGTAAGATTACTCCACCAGTAAATGATGTACCATTTGGAACAGATGTTGTGATTAACTACACACCTGATGAGAATCATTACCTAGAGAAGATTTCTATTGACGGTAAGGAAGTAAAGACTGATAAGATTGAAAAGTCTTATACGTTTAAGAAGATTGAAAATAACCACAAGATTGAGGTTGTTTACAAAAAGCTTCCAACACCAAAGCTAGAAAAGAAGTCCGACAAGGTTGATTACATCAAGGGTGATGTGGCTAAGTACACGGTAACACTAACTAATGGTGATGCTCTTGCTGAGAATGTAGTTCTAAAGGACGTATTCGAGAAGGAAAAGATTGATGCTGGCGTAATGCAGATTGACAAGGATTCAATCAAGATTGATGGAAAGAAAGTAAATTACGCAGACAGCTACAACTTTGAAAAGCTCGAAGCAGGACAGAAGGTAGTTCTCACATACGAAGCTAAGGTTCTAAAGGATGAGGATAACTCAGTTAAAAACGAGGCAAGTGTGATTGCGAAGGGCATGGATAAGGAGATTAAGGTAAATAACACCGTTAAGATCCACGAAATTCCAAAGCTTAAGATTGAGAAGAAGTCCGATAAGAAGTCTTACAAGGTTAACGAAATCGCTAAATACACAATTACAGTAAGAAATGACGGAAAGTTTGATACACATAACGTATCTGTTAAGGATAAGTTTGCGCAGGAAGGACTGATGGAAATCCAGAAAGATACTGTAATGGTGAACGGCAAGGCTGTAAGCTTTGATAAGCTATCGGTAGAGTCTTTAAAGGCTGGCGATACTATGACTATTACATATAGTGCTAAGGTTCTAAAGGATGTTAATGCAGAGGTTGTTAATACTGCTACCGCAACAGCGGATTACATGGAGTATGTAGTAGATGGAAATGGCAACAAGGTTGTTAAGAACCCACCTACAGCAACTAATAAGGTTAATATCGAAAAGACCCCAGTAAAGCCAAGCTTAGTAAAGACAGGTGATGCTACAAGAGTTCTCTCTTATGGAGTAATTCTTCTTGGTTCAGCTCTAGCTCTAATCATTGCTATGAGAAGAAGAAAAGCTGTTAAATAACAACAATTAAGGCTCTCATTAAGAGGGCCTTTTGTTTTGCGTATTATCTTTGAAATAGTATGCTAGTATGATATAATATACATGCTACAAAGTTTGGCAAAGCTTGGTAGAGTTATCCATTTATGGTGGCCGATTCGTTTTGGCCACCATATGTATTTATTAGGAGGCAATCATGGTAAAGAAAACTGTTTTTGATGTTGCAGATTGGTTCTTAGGCAAAGATAGTATGAGTCCTAAGAAGCTACAGAAATTGGTTTATTATGCCTATGCGTGGGTTTTAACTTTAATGAATGAAAATGAGGATGATTTAGATATTAAGCTCTTTGATTCACGAATAGAGGCTTGGATTCACGGGCCTCTACTTCCTGAACTTTATCATGAGTATAGGGGAAAGAGTATGATCCCTCAAAAGAGTAGCGTTCCTTGTTTTGATGAGGATATAGAAGATATAATGGAACAAGTTTGGGATGTATATGGCATATATACAGGCAATCAGCTTGAGAGTATTACGCATAAAGAGTCTCCGTGGATTGAGGCAAGAGGGAATTGCCCTCCAGCAGAGGCATGCACTAATGAGATCACTGATAAGAGTATTTATCGCTGTTATATAGAAAGGGTTGCATAAGTGCGATAGTATGCCTGAATTCCTGCGAAATTTGACCGTAGTGGAGTTTTTATAGCGTTTAGGTATATTGATATGGCTTACATAAAAATAATAAAAATAGGTGTTAAAACGCTTTTCTAATTTTCGCAGATGAATAATTTTAGTAGGGATATTCAGTAATTTCAGAAATACTTGTCTGCGAAAACAGCTTGCTTATATTTCTATTGTGCGATATAATATTTGCATATTATAGTTTGCTTTTAAAGTCAGGTTTAAGAGTCGCTATATTTATGTAAATTGATACAGGCCTTTTGGGCTTGTTTTGTTTTTTTTACAGACAGACCGTAAGGTGTGTCTTTTTATATATAAAATTATATTTTTAAACAAAGGAGATAAAGATGGAGAAGAAAAAAATAACTAAAAAAGAAGTCATGGATGCTGTTAAGAAGCATCAGCATTTTTTAAACAAAGATTGTGATGACTGGGTTCTTATGAGGGCTGATTTCAGCAATTGTCTTATTGAAGATATTGAGCTTAAGAAACTCGATATGATGCAAGTCAACTTCGCAGGAGCAACGCTAAAGGGTTGCAAATTCAAAGATGTTGATCTTACATCTTCAAATTTCGAGAGCGCAATCATAGAAGGTGTTCTTATGGATAATGTGTGCATGAATATGACAAACTTTAGAGATGCAAGGATTACTGAAGGATCTGAATTTAAAAATTTAGTAGCGTATTATGCATCTTTTGTAGATTGTTGTATGGAATATAGTGACTTTAGTAGTGCTACTTTTGATTATTCTGATTTTAGTGGGGCAAAACTAAAGACTGTTAATGCACCATATGCATCATTTATGGGATGCAAGATGAAAGAAGCTGTGTTAAAAAATGCAGCTTTAAATTATGCAAATTTTATTAAAGGAGAGTTTTATAGAACTTGCTTCTTTGTTTCGGTCCTCACCAATGCATTATTCTGTAAGTCAAATCTGTATTCTGCTCACTTTGCGGGTTCTACTTTGCTTGGAGCGGATTTATCAGATGCAAACATTGACTTTGCTAATTTTGGCAAGGCTGAAATGGACGATTGTTTGATGAGGAGTATCTATGATTCAGTTAAGAATGAAAATGTTCCTTGTCTGGGTTTAGAGGAAATTCATCTAGTAGCTTATAAGTTCGCTCAGTTGATAGCCAGAAACAGCAATCTAAATAGTGGCGAAAGAATTAGGTTATGTGTTAACGAGCTGGTTGATTATATAAATACTCTTCCTGTTGCAGAAAAACTTGGAAAGATTTATAAGTAAAGGAGATAAAGATGAAAAAATTTTACACCTTAACTACTCTTACTGGAGTGTATGACTTAGATGATTTCGCATATGAGAAATTTTATACATTGCATAATGGGCATGTTAAAGAAAAGAAAACATTATTTTATGATGAGCTGGATGCTGTAATTGAGCTATTTAAGGATTATAATTCTGAAATAGTTAAGACCTTGGATGCTGTTATGGTAACAGAACATGTCCTTAAAGGTCCTGATTTATGTGCAGGGTTTAGCGAAGATGAGGAGATGAGTAGATTAGTTGCTCCATTGACCTCTGAGTCTATGGATCTAGCAATCGAGCTTTGCAAGAGAGGGTTTCGCAAAAGAAAGGAGAAGGAAAATGGAAAGAATCTGCAGATGCTGTGGAAGTAAATTTGAGATTACTGGCCACAGAGAAATTATATATTGCTCAAAAGCTTGTTCAGACATGATCAAGAAGAAGGATCTTGAGGTTGTCAAAAATATAGACGACCAGAGGTTTCGAGACCTTGCAGAGGCAATCATAGAGACCTCTTGTGTTGATTATGCTAAAGCAGACAAAGATGAGAAGAGCAATATTGAAAACTTCTTCCTATTTGGGTTATTCAATAAGATTGCTCCAGATATGGACGGAGAGGTATTTGTTAATGCACTAAGAAGAATGTAAAGTTTAGCCCTGCTTTTAGTGGGGCTAATATATTAAGAAAAGGAGAATAAAAATGGAGAAAAGTCTGAGTGTAATGAAGTGCGTTTTAGTGAAAGAAGCTGAGATAAAATACACCACTAGAACTTTAACTTGTGATACTATCGCTGGTGCGCTTAAAGAATATGGTTTAAATTCAAGTGCAGATGAAAAGATGGTTCTGGTTTGCCTAGATGCTCATCTGAATATTATAGGTTTGCATGAAGTAACACATGGCAGTATTAATGGATGCGGTTTAAGGATGGCAGACCTTTATAAAAGGGCATTATTAAATAATGCGTTTAGTATTGTAATAGCCCATAATCATCCTAGTGGCAAATTAGAACCTTCACGAGCAGATGTGCAGGTTACGGAAAAAATTATTGAAGCTGGTAGATTGCTAGGAATAAATTGTCTTGATCATATTATTGTGTCAATTGATGATTACTATTCTTTGAGGGAGAATGGAGATAATTACTTTGAGTAAGTGAAAGGAGAAAAAAATGGATATTAAAGAATTTAAGAAAAGAATCAAAGAAATTAATTCCGCTGATAACGGAGTTCGTGTAAAGGTTCTATCAAAGGACTATCAGCAGGCTGTTGAAAACAATAAGCTAAGGCCTGAGTGGTGGCCAAATCAGAAGTGGGCCGAGTTCTCTTATGGAGAAGAGAAACTTTATCTTGCTTCAAAGGGTGATGTTGATATTCTCATTACTGACAAAGAGAGCGGTGACGTGATTGAACATCATACAGCCCCAATCAAGGATAGCTCAATCATTACAGAAGATGATGATATTATGCTAATCCTTGAGGATCAGACGGGTTATGTTCTGGCTTTTGACGAAACGCCGACTCTTGTACTTGTGGATAAAGATGGTAATGTTGTTCATTCTATGAATTACCATAACAATGTAATTACTGCATTGTTTGACCACCTTGACTCAATCAAGAAATTTATGGTTAAGCCAGAGGAAGAGGTAAAACCGAAGGATGAAGCTCCAAAAGAAGATGTCAAAGAAGATATTAAGGAAGAGCCAAAGAAAGAAACTGTTAAGGAAACTCCAAAGGAAGCTAAGGCTACTTCTGATAACCCAATCAAAGACAGTGGAAAGAGGGAAGAGTTCTCTACTGGTGCTGTAAGAGATATTCAGACTGGTAAGGGTAGATGTGATCTATTACCGCTTGATATTGTGGCAGAGTTTATGACTTCCAAGACAGACAAGAATGTTCTTGAACTTTTTGCTGAATTTCAGGATTCTGGCGATTACAAGAGCCTAGTAAATGCTGCTGCTAAATTCGCAGATGAGTATTTTGCGGATAGAGAGACTGCTGTTCTCGAATATGCTATTCAGCTAGAGAACGGTGCAATCAAATACGGTCCTCGTAATTGGCAGAAGGGCATGCCACTAGACAGATATGTTGATTCTGGAATCCGTCATTACATGAAGCATCTTCGTGGTGACAATGATGAAAGACATGACAGAGCTGCTCTATGGAATATGCTTTGTGGTGCTTGGACAAAAAAGAATAAGATTGGTGAATAACTAGAGGGCGAAAGCCCTCTTTTTTTATGCACCAAATCGTGCGAAATTTGACCATAGCGAGGTTTTTATAGCATTTGGGTATATTGATATGGCTAGGTAGATTGAGGCTTGCATTTTGTGAGGAAATAGATTAGATTCATCTAATAAAACAAAAAATAGAATTGCGGCACGCTGCGATTTATAGTACAATTTAGGACATAGAGTGGAGGTAAAAAAATGTTGAAATGTGCGTCTTTTTTTGCCGGTGTAGGTGGAATAGATAAAGGCTTTGAAGCAATAGATGCTTTTGATATAGTTTATGCAAATGAAATTGATCCATATCCAGTAAAAACATATGAATTAAATTCTAAAATAAAAGTTGACTGTAGAGATATTCACGAAGTTAAGCCAAGTGAAATTCCAGATTTTGATGTAATGCTTGCAGGATTTCTTGCAGGATTTCCATGCCAAGCTTTTAGTGTTGCGGGAAATAGACAAGGATTTAATGATGAAAAGGGTAGAGGTACTTTATTTTTTGAGTTAGTAAGAATTATAAAGGGAAAGAATCCTTCTATAGTATTTCTCGAAAATGTTAAGAATCTAGTCGGTCATGATGGTGGTAATACATTCGCAGTTATTATAGAAACTTTGCAAAACAAGGATATTATATTAAACACGCAGTTTTAAACGCTATGGAATATGGAAACTTACCACAAAACCGAGAAAGAATATATATAGTGGCTTTTAAGGATGTAGAAGCTTATAAAAATTTTGAATTTCCAATGCCAGTTGTTTTAGACAAAAAATTAAGTGATATTATTGATTTTAATAAAAAAGTTGATGATAAGTATTACTATACACCAGGTAAATATAAAGGTGATATTTATGAGAAGCTTGTAGAAGCTATGGATGATAGTAATGCGATTTATCAGTGGCGAAGAACATATGTCAGAAAAAATAAAAGTGGAGTTGTTCCTACTCTTACAGCAAATCAAGGTGAAGGTGGACATAATGTTTGTTTAATAAAAACCAAAAAGGGAATCAGGAAAATGACTCCTCATGAGTGTTTTAATACACAAGGCTTTGATTCAAAATTTAAATTACCTAAAAATATGAGTGATGCAAGACTTTATAAGCAGGCTGGAAATTCAGTTTGTGTTTCAGTTATTGAGAGAATAGCTCATAACATTGCAAATTCATTAAATGATTTATAAAAATAGAAAACTGAAGCAATAACGAAGCAATAATAGGTCACAGGCTTACTGATAGCATTAGGCGTATTTATGTCTTTATGGCTGTTATTTTAGGTATAAGTATTTAGAACTTTCCATTTCGCAGATGAATAATTTAATGGGAGAATATTTAGCGATTTTAGAAATACTCATCTGCGAAAATGACTTGCTTATATTCCTGTTGTGCGATATAATATCTGCATACTATAGTTTGCTTTTAGAGTTTGTTTTAAGAGTAGCTATATTTATATAAATTGATGCAAACCTTTTGGGTTTGTTTTATTTTTTTACAGACAGACCGCAAGGTGTGTCTTTTTATATATAAAGTTATTGTTATTAAAACAAAAGGAGAATAAAGATGAAAAAGGAAACAAAAAAGAAAATTAATGACTTTGAAAAGAGAGCTTTGATGTGGTCTGATATTGAAGGTGCAGATGAGCTAAAAAACGATTTTGACAAGTTTAATGCTTGTTACAAAATCGTAGAAAGAGACAGTTATTGTAATAGAGACAAGGTCATTTTCCATTTTTGTGATGATCTCGTAAGGCACATGTATAACAAGCCTTTCTGTTCTAAGTGGGAAACTATCCCAGAAGAGCTTACAGAGTATTATGACAGGGTTCTCGATAAAATGGACAATTTTATCAATAGAGGATTAGTTGCTGCTGTAGCTGAGGGGGTTTTACCTAGATGGAATCGTAGTTTTGGTTATGATGAAAATAACATAGCACTAGAGGTTGCTGGCTATGCATCATACAATCATTCGTTCAGAGAGAAGATTTCTTTCAAGGACAATAAAAATAAGACCATAACCTTCGAGGTTTGTTATGGAGATTTAAAGGCAGAACAAACTCCTTATTTCTCTACATCGGCAAATAGCAGAGATGAGGGTGGTCAGGCTCAGGATAGGCTTCTTCCAGAAGGAACTGTTGTGAGAGCGTTCTGGGAAAAGTGGGATATGTACCACCTACAGATGCTTACAATGGATGAGTATGAGGAGATGTTAAGCGATCTTGAGATCGTTAAGGCAGACCCTCTTGCAGTAAACGAGGAGGTGTAAATATGTTGTGCTTTGTAACTAAGACAAATAGAGAGTATTGCATGATCAATACCCTTGTTGCAACCATGCCTGACGGTAGAAAGTATATTTTCGATAGAGATACAACAGAATACTCTATTGAAGATAATGGAGATTTATTCATGGACTGGTACGGAATATATCTTTGGGAGGCTGACGATGTTCATATTGATGGTGATGAGCCATTTTATATTGATATTAAAAGCGATTTCTTTAAAGATATTTTCGAGAAGGCTACGCTTTCTTTTGAACTAGAAGATGATGCTGATGAGGATTATAGGGTTACGTTAGTAGACCTATATTGTTAGAAAAGGAGAATAAAAATGACAAGACGTGAACTTATGCCAACAAACGGCAGAAAGTCTTTCTACGGAAAGGCTATTGTAGAGGTTGATGATTATGGTGTAGAAACGCTATTTAGCTACCAGACACCAATCATTAAAAAATTTCCAAATGGCACTCTTAAGAGGCTTTATGATGAAGCTCCTTCGCTAACGACTTCTACACATATTAAGTCGTTTTGTGGTCTTACAAAAAGAGAGTTTATGGCTCTATAGTTTGAGATCCTTGTAGATCTAAAAAGAAAGGAAATAAAAATGAGAAGACTAACCAGTGAAGAATTGACAAGTGCATATTTCGCTATTAATGTTCATCAGGAATATTATTTCGATAATATTATGTACTTTGAAAACACCGAGTTCGAGATCAATGAGATTTTCGAGTCTAATCCTTATAAAGCTTTAGGTGCTGTAGGTGATTATTATTCTATCTCTGATCCATATTTTTATATTTTTGGTGAGGATTTAGTGTCTATTACAAAAGATCAGTTTGTTGATCGTTTAAGGGCCAATGAAACAGATCTCACTCAGATTTACGAGGCTCTTGTAGAGCAGGGTGAATTTGAGGATTTCCTTAATTTCTCAGAGGATGAAAGAGAGCTTACTGACGATCAACTTGAAAAACTTTTCGAAGAAGTTGGAGCGTATGTAGATTATTGGTCTATGCATGAAAATGATGAAGATGGCTTCGAGAGACTTTTTGAGAACGGTTTAGAGGTTGCAAGGGCCGTTAAATATGGCGATTATGATTACACTAAGCCATATGTTAAGCTAGGTAATGATGGAAACCTTTATTCTATGGATAGGGGTGAATATCTCGAAGAGCTTAGAACTGGCAAAGACGATCTTTTACAGATTTATGATGAACTTGTAAAAGATGGTGATATTGAAGATTTCTTAAAAGAAGAAGAGTAAAGTTTAGCCCTGCTTAATAGCAGGGCTTTGCATTATAAGAAGGAGAAAATATGAAGAGTAAAATATACATAAAGATGCCTACCGAAGATGGTACTTTTGAACTGATTGGTAGAAGCTATGAGGCTAGAAGCACTGTAGATTTCTGCAAGAGGGCAGGTGCTATTATGGATCATATCAATAGATATGCTGGGCTTCTAAAGGACGAAAAGCTGCTTGAATCTGTCAAGAGGGTGGCTGGACCAAAGGTTGATGATATATCAACTGAGCCTTTTGGAAAAGACTGCCTACTGGCGTTTATAGATGCTGGTGATATTCATGATGTGAAACTAGCTCACAGTAATAAAGAGGGCTGGTTCTCGGTGAACGGTGCAAGCATTGCAGCAAATGTTATTGAAGCTAATTATGTAAATAGATAAAGGAGAAGAAAATGAATAATATTTTTTACGTTACAAACGATAGGGAACACGTTCTGGATAAGGATAGATTTATTGAGGAATTAAAAAAGGAAGATGATTACATCTATGATTTCTTTAATTCAGAAATGCCTTATGAGGTAGAAAGGTTTAGCCCTTGTGAAAGGGATTTTGAGTCATTTCTACTCAAAAATGAGTATTTTGATATTAAGGAAGTAAATGATATCTATGAAATGACACTCAAAGATGATGCGATTGAGAAGGCTTTAACTCTTTATGTAGAGACCCTTAGAGATTATGCTGACTATATCGAAAAGAATGGCACTAGGTCTTATATAGGCGTTAAAGAGTCTAAAAGCAAAGAGAAGTTTAACAACCTCTTCAAGCCGTTTTATGAAAACAAGTTTATCTCTTTCGGTCTTGCCGAAGACATATCTCTCTTTGGAGATGCCATAAATGTTGAATCCGTTAATAGTATCTATGAGTTAGTAGATTTTGCTATTAATCAGAATATAAAGAAGTGGTATCTCATGCCAGTAGTGGGATATTATCGCTAAATAAAAAGGAGGGTTTATCCCTCTTTTTTTATTTGATTTTTTTTTTTTTTTAGTGTACAATGTCTTTATATTATAGTTCGCTTTTAAAGTCTGATTTGAGAGTAGCTATATTAATAATTATTTCAGGGATAGACTAAATAGTCTATCTTTTTTAATGAGACAAAGGAGAAATGAAAAATGAAAAAAATTGTTGTAACTTTAATAACTATGTTAGCTCTAGCTATACCTTTTGGGGTATTTGCTGATGAGGGCAAGGCTGTAAACACTCAGCTTACAAAGCTCGAACTCCAGAATGATGCTGGAGAAGCAATCAAGGAAGTATCTGTTGGTAGCTCTTTTAAGCTATTCGCTAATTACACAATTAACGATACAGTTCATACGGGGGATTACTTCGATATGGCTGTACCAAAGGAGATTGATCTATCATCTGCTTTCACAAATTACAACTTCACACTAAGTGATAACCAAGGTCAAGTGATTGCAAACGCAACTGTTAAGCCTAGCGGTACTGCTGGCGGTGTTGTGCATGTTGTTTTCAACGAAAAGGTTGATGGCAAGGCTAATCTAAAAGGAAACCTCTTTTTCTATGCTAGAGGCAATGAGAAGGGTGTTAAGTTTGGAGAAGCTACACCAATCAAGGTTGTAATCAACAACAATAACGCTAGTGCCTATAGCGTATTCCCACCAGTTAAGTTCACGCCTAATAAGCCAGTATCTGGAACAGAGGTAATTGGTAAATGGGCTAATCCTTCAAAGAGTAAGGATAGAGCTGATTGGCGAATCCGTATCAACAAGAGTGGCCAGAATCTAAAGAATGTTGTTGTAACTGACAAGATTACATCTGGTAATGGTGAGTACCTCCCAGAGTTCAAGCTCCAGAAGGTGACTTTTGCTGAGGACGGAAACATCACTAGCTATGGTGAAGCGATTGATGTCACAAACAGAGTTAAGTATAACGCTGATAAGACATCTTTTACGTTGAAGTTAGGTCAGATTGGAACTCAGGGTTATTTACTATCATATGCTACAAAGGTAAATGATGAAGATCCAATCCAGAATAACTCGGCAGAACTTAGTGCAGATGCGATCGTTCCAAGCAAGTCTAATGGCGTATGGCTATATAAGGCTGCTGGTGGCGGCGTAAGCACAGAGGTTAGCGGTAAGCTTAGAATTAGAAAGGTTGATTCTGAAACAGGAAAAGGTCTTGCTGGTGCTAAGTTTAAGGTAACTAAGGGTGATAAGAGCTTTGAGCTTACATCTAATGATGCAGGAATTGCACTATCTGACAAGCTAGAGCTTGGTGAGTACAAGGTAACTGAGGTAACTGCTCCAAAGGGGTATAAGGCTACTGATGAAGTATTTACTGTTAGTGTTACTAGCAATGGCGGTGTTCTTACTGTTAAGAATACTAAGGAAAAGGTAGAGATTCCTAATAAGCCAGAGAAGCCAGAAGGGCCTAAGGTTGAAGAGCCTAAGAAACCAGAAACACCAAAGGTTGAAGAACCGAAGAAGCCAGAGACTCCAAAAGTCGAAGAGCCAAAGGAGACTAAGGTAGAGCTTCCAAAAGAAAACAAGCAGGAAGCTCCAAAGGCTGCTTCGGGCAATCAGGCTGTAGTTTACAAGGCTATTAATAAAGATATTCCTAAGACTGGAGATGATATGAATATTATTCTCTATGGAGTTATCTTTAGCTTTGCGGCTGGTATGGCAACATATCTTCTAAAGAGAAGAAGCAGATAATTAGAGGGGCTTATGCCCCTCTTTTATTATGCCCGAATTCGTGCGAAATTTGACCGTAGCGGGGTTTTGCAGCGTTTAGGTATAAAGATATGGCTGGGCGTGTTTGGGCTTGATCTTGATAACGAAATATGTAATAATAATGAGGAACAACCTTCAACTATGAAGGCTGACTGTAACCAGATTTGGCCCTCTAAAGAGGGTCTTTTCTGTTGCTGTTCATTTTCGCACATGAACATTTCCCTTTGCTAGTTTTCGCATATGAGTATTTTAAAGTTCGGCAGGCTTACTAGATTTGTAAATTTCTCATCTGCGAAAATCGCTTGTGCATTATAAACAAATAAGTTATAATATCTCCATACTATAGTTTGCTTTTAGAGTTCGATTTAAAAGTTCTATATTTACATAAATAACAACAGCAAACCGAGAGGTTTGTTTTTTAATTTCCAGATACGCCTAGCGGTGTATTTTTTTATATATAAAGTTATATTTTTTAAACAAAGGAGAAGATTATGGTAATAGTATATTTTTTTGTTTGGCTATTTGTTTTGTCTATTGTAGCCGACATATATATTACGCTAATAAGACAAGACAATAATGCTTTGTATGATACAGAACATTATTTTAAATCGCCTTCACGGCTAAGCTGTTGGACGGCGAAAATTATATTTTGGGGATTACTTTTAGGTGGTCCAATATGTTTGTTTTTGTATATTAAATAAAGAAAAGGAGAATAAGAAATGAAAGCTAAACTGTGGGATATTATCCCAATCAAAGAAGTGGAGGAGAAGTTATTACAAGATTATTGCGAGCTTGATTTCGCATTTGCTGGATTTGAGTATCAGTATAGGGCTGTTGCAAATAACGTGCCAGATGATTACACAATCATAGATTTTGGCTGTTATATGGCAGCACAGGCTTATCTGTTTAAAAACCATGAAGCTTATATCGGTGTTGATACAGTAGATGATGTTGAAAGATTCGCTACTGAAAACACTACTCATTATGTAATGAGCATTCAGGAGTTCATCAAGAAAGAGCTTCCTAAGTACAAGGGAAAGAAGGTATATGCTATCTGTAATTATGTTCCAGATGCAGATGCCAGAGATCTTGTTACAATGGCCTTAGAAAACTTTATGGTATATTCTCCAGGAGAGCTACTTCGCTGCAAAGGTATTAATGCTTATAGAATTATCGTAGATATTGCAAAGCTTGATGAATTTAACAAAGAAGATAACATTAGTTATTTAATGTTTCTTCTAAAAAATGCTATTGTAGAATATTGCATGGAGGAGTATGAGCAGGATCGTTTCAACTTTGACGATTGTTATAAGGATTTGAGTCATGTAGGACTTGCTTACACGACCACTCCTGATGATAAGCATGAAATTCAGTTCGAGCTGGATCTTGAAAAGCTATCATGGAGACGGCTTGTAGATGGCGTTGTTGTTGATCATGATGAATTTGATCTTGGCGATAAGGTCTTTGCAATCAGAGACCTAACTGATTTTGTCAAATATGCAGAGTTTAATTCTATGGTTAGTGTTGATGAAGATTGTCTAAAGAAGGCATTTAACATGGGAATTGATGATGATGGCAATTTTTATGAGCTGACAGAAGTAAGCGAGGTGTAAAATGAGAGTATTAAAAGGTTTTTCGGAAATACTTCTTATAAAGAAGGTATGGGATGGTTCGTTTATTATCCATTATGAGGATGATTATTACCGAACAAAAGAAACACAGTTCTATTTCCATACAGAACGTAGTGCTATTCAGGCATTTAGGAGGAAGCATGACCTTGTACGCAAAAGGTTACATAAGTGTTATTTATAGGGTGTGCATATTTTGCACACCTTTTTATGAAAAGGAGAAAAAAAATGAGTAGATACGAATTACAGAAGCTTTATAGAAAGATTTGCAAAAAATCCCCAGAGGTTTACGGAAGTGAGGATTTGTGGATGGAAAACATGGCTGATGCTGATTATGTTTATCTCATGGTGCGTGCTTTTGATGTGATTGATATTCTAAAAGAGCGTATTAGAGATGATTGCGAAGATTCAAATGCTATTAAAGATTTCGTAAGCTTTCTTGAGGCTGATCTCATTAAAAGAGAGCAGAGCGAGAAGTTTGAGGAAATTAAGAGAAAGTACTTTTAATGGATGAAAGGAGAAAATAAAAATGAACAAATATTTGATTAAAGACATTGATGTTGATATTAATCTTGAATGTGATGATGACATTTATTATCCAACTGAGATTTTTAAAGATACATACATTGATGCGGATTCGCCCAAGCAGGCGTTCGAAAAATTTGTAAAAAAGCTTGAGGATGATTGTGATGGTTACGGACTCTATGATGCACGCTATGATTTGGTCTGGCCAATTGCCGACTTTGATACATTGGAGGAGATTGGATATGGCATTGATCTTTATTGCACATGGTACGACTATCGCATTTATGATGAGCCTGTAAAGCTAAGTGCTGTTGTAGAACAAGTTAAAGGAGAAGAAGTGAAGAAGTATTTAATAGAAAGCACGTTTGTTAATATCGTAGATAATAGCATTGATTATTATGAAACTGACATCATTCCAAGTCATTGCATTGAAGCCAGATCGCCAGAAGAAGCTTTATTGGTTTTTATTGAAAATCTTGAGGAAAATGAAGAGCTTGGATATTATGACATCAAGCGTGAAACTTTAAATTCTTTCTTGTGGCCTTTAGTTGTGCCTAGCTCGGAGACAATTGGTTATACAATTGGCGCTTCTTGCACATGGGTTGATGCTGATTGCTATACTCATGATGATGGGCCTGTCGAATTGACATTTTCTGTAACAGAGGTTCATGACATGATACCAGAGGAACTTTAGAAGGAGGAGATATGTTTAAGGAGATAATTGAGAGTGGAAAAGCTACTTCTATCAGCGCTGTGTTATATGATTATTTTCGTAGAAAAGCTGAAAAGTACAAGACATATAGAAGGACGGCAGAAAGATTTGAAGTAGATGATTTTAGCGTAATCATTTATGGGAATAGGTGGTATATAGAAAGTAATATATACCATCAACGTATTCCTAACAGCGTATACAAGCACATTGATATGCTTTTAAAGAAAGATGGCTGTACATATTTATATGACTAAAGGAGAGAAATATTTTGGTTGCAGGGTTTTTGCCTACTAACCACTGGTAGATCATCTAAAAATAATAAAAGAAATCAACCCCTTAAGATAGGGGTTTTCTTTTTGTGTAACAACTTGGAGATGTTAGCCATGTATGATATAATAAGCTATATAAAGGAGAAGACATGAAAGGTTATGATAAATTGAGGGGTGGATATTATACTCCTCGTGAGATTTCTGAATTTATTACGAACTGGGCTATTTCTGATACATCAGAGTCTGTTTTAGAGCCTAGTTGTGGTGATGGTAGCTTTATTAAGGTTTTAAATAATTGCTATAAAAAGCTTGGTGCTACAGATGAGCAAATTAAAAGTAATGTGCTTGGGATCGAACAAGATGAAATTGAAGCCCAAAAGGCTTCTCAATATGGTGCAACAATAATATGTAATGATTTCTTTGATTATTATCAAAATAATGTTGATGACTGTACTAAATTTGATGTCATAATTGGTAATCCACCATATATTCGCTGTAAGGACTTTAAAGAAGAATATCGTAAAATTGCTTTTGATCTAATGGGAAAACATGGATTTAAGCCCAATCGGCTAACAAATATATGGATTCCATTTTTAGTTCTTTCTTGTAAAGCCTTAAAGCCAAACGGTCGTCTTGGAATGGTTCTTCCTGCGGAATTATTTTATGTAGACTATGCTGCTGAAACAAGAGAGTTTCTTAACGCTTTCTTTGATAGGTTAACCATTGTCACATTTAAGAAGTTAGTTTTTGATAATATACAGCAAGAAGTTGTTCTTTTGCTTGGTGAAAGAAGCTGTGAAGAGCGTGGTGTTCGTCTCATAGAGCTTGATGACTTAGCTGATTTGGCTACACGAGGGATGGAGTCTTTAAATAAAGCTGAGCTGATTGATCGCACTTGCAATCACTGGATGGAGTATTATTTAACCAACGAAGAAGTTGATTTACTAAAACGTCTCGATAAGGATTCTAGGATTTCTGATTCAAGCGAATTATTTGAAGTAAATATTGGCCTTGTGAGTGGTAGAAATGAGTTCTTTATTATGAATAAAGATATGGTAATGAAATTAGGTCTCGAAAAGAGTGTTACTCCTATCATTAGTCAGTCAAAGCAAGTAAAAGGCATTAATCTAACAGATGAGGATTATAAAAATCTAGTCGAACTAGATAAGAATGTATTCTTCTTTGCTCCTGAAAATAAGGATTTTGATGATTTGCTTGATGAGGAGAAGTCTTATATTCGGCTAGGTGAAAAGAAGGGCTTTGACACAAACTATAAATGTCGTATAAGACCAAGATGGTATTATGTTTCACAGAGCTGGCATGCTGAGGCTTTTATGTTATGTAATGCACATCTATATCCTAGAATGATTTTGAACAAAAGAGAAATGCTTGTTACTGATAATCTCTACAAAGTAAGATTTTTAGAAGGAATTGATGGTTCGCTGGTTACAGCGGCCTTTCTTAACACTTACACTTTAGCTATTAGTGAATTGATTGGAAGAGGTTACAGCAGTGGTTTGTTGGCATTAACACCAAGCGCTATAAGGCAACTTCGTATTCCTATGCAAATGGCAGAGCGATTAGACTTCCAAAAGATTGATGATTGGCAGCGCAAAGGAGAAATTGATAAGATTCTGGAATATACTGATTCTGTTTTGCTTCGTGAAGGGCTTGGTCTAAATGATGATGAAATTAAGATGCTTCGTGATATATGGGATAAGCTGCGAAATAGAAGGTTGAATCGCAACAAAAAATAGGGGCTTTACTCTTATTTTTTATGTTTCTGAAAAAGTTTTTAAAAAGGTATTGCGTATGGGGTTTGGCTATGCTATAATATCTTTAGATTGAGATGCTGGTGCAGATGCTTGCAAGTTGCCAGCAGCCCTCACACGGACAGGAAACCAAGGATACTTGATACCGTTCCCGTTGAGAAATCTGGATGCTGTAAAAAGCAAAGTGAGTAGGTGTGCAATCGTTTCGAGAAGTTAAAAGCTGACAAAGCATGGTCGGAACAATAGACGCTCCTGTTGAGAATAACCTATCAGACAGCTCTTTGGCAAGGGTGTGAAAAACTTGATAGGAAAGCCAAACAATCCGATTTGTAGTGAAAGAGTGAAAACTCTGTATAACATGCTATGTTGAACAAGTAGCCCAATCTACATTTAAAACAAGAAATTTTCTTATGTTCCCTTTTGAACTAAAAAATTTTCCGAAAGCGGGTGAAAGTTAGAGGTTTCAAGCCTCTTGTCTCTATGGGTGATAGCGTTTGAGCTATTATCGGGATTGACTGCATTAAGATCGCTACTTGATGCACGGGTCAATGTCGGGCATGGCCGAAGATAACGAGTCGAAATGATGTAGGGTGAACAAAAGCCCCTCAATTCTTTTATAAACACGCCGAAAGGCGTGTTTATTTTTATTGCAATTGTTCAAAATGTGTTTTATAATAATGATATATTTAAAGTTTGATTTGGTAGTTAGATTAAGCAGTCAGATTTTGAAGTTGAAATACAGGGCGTAGCCCGTTTATATAAATTAACGGCAAACCAAGAGGTTTGTTTTTTTAGTTTCCAGATATGTCTTTAGGCATATCTTTTTATATACAAAATTATTGTTGTTATTAAAACAAAAAAGGAGAATTAAAAATGGATAAGTTAAATAAGAGAATAAGGGAATTTGCAGAAGAAAATGGCCTATATATCATGGGTCATTACAACAGAGATCAGTATGCTAAAAAGCATGCTGATAGAGAGGTGGCATACTACAACATTTTCACCGAGACAGACATCTTTCTCGGAAAGATTCAGCCAAGCTGTTCTTATGAACAGTTCCTAGAGAAGATAGCATCAAAAGCTATCTCAAAGGCAGAACATTTCCGTGATCTAGCAAATGAGCTAGAGGAAGAAAAGTGCTACATAGAACTTACCGCAGATGCTCTCGCAGATGAGATTTAAAAGGAGAAAATAAAATGAAGAAGAAAACAGTAAGAGCGGCATTTCTTGGAATAGCTAATGACTATGGTCATCTGCTATACAAGGAAGTTGGTGGAGAAGAAAGATATATCCTCTCTATGGAGGACGGTCTTTATTTCTCTTATAACAACGATTGGATGGACGATAAATACGATCCATCCACTAGAATGGACGAGATCCTTGTAGTGAACGGCTACGAGGACTACGACTTTGCTGAAAGTGGGTGGATGTAATGTGCTTCCCAAGCAGAGCAAAAGTTCAAGAACTTAGAAGCAAGTTTACTAAGGGTTCAAAAATCCGCTGTATTCGCATGGTTGACGAACCAATGATGAGTGGAGCAGATGGAATCATTGACTACGTTGATGATGCTGGTCAGGTTCATGTAAACTGGGGTGGTGGCTCATCTCTGGCACTTAATCCAGAGATTGATGACTACTATTTATATTAAGGAGAATGAAATGAAAAATATGCTAAAGAAGATGAGCGAAAGATCGCTCAAGATGGTAAGAAATATCATGATTATGATATGTGTTGCTATGGTAATGACGGCTCTATCTATTTATGATGGACCAGTTCTTGCAGTTATCGCCATACTGTTTACAGTTGGCGGTTTTTGCTGGATTACAGCAGTAGTGGATTTTGCAATCCACCAAGAACTTGAAAGTAGAAAGTAATAAAGGAGAATAAAAATGGAAGACAGAAATTTTGGTCTTTGCGAAGGCCGTCACGAAATTGATGGTGTTACTGAATATATTTTTGGTAATACCATTTCAGACCCTACAGATACAGCGGGTCTTGAAAAGGAAGCTTTTGCTTTCTTTATGGATAATGGAGTGAAGTCCACGGAATCCGTTAACATTTATGTTACTGGACTTACAGTAGCTCTAATTGCAGCAATCAATGCGGCAAAGGAGATCGGAGCTGTTGTTACTCTTTATCACTTTGATAGAGAGACTGGACGCTACTTCGGGCAGTCCGTTAGATAGAGGCTTATGCCTCTATTTTTTTTGTTAAAGGTATTGGAATAATATAGCTAATATGATATAATATAGATGTTAATGCGGTATAGCATAATGGAAATGCAATGGACTTTGAATCCATCTATCTGAGTTCAATTCTCAGTGCCGCTGCCAATATATCGTGATGGTGGAATTGGCATACACAGGAGATTTAAACTCTTCTTATTAACGGTTCGAGTCCGTTTCACGATACCAATATGGCTCTGCGCTTGAGGGCGAAAATAAAGGTTCGAATCCTTTCAGGGCGTCTTGTCATAAAAAAGTTTGCTTAAAGTGCTATGGGCGAGCTGTCGACAAAAGGGATAGGTGGCCAATCCCACATTGAAGGTGAAAAACGGTAAGCACACCGCATCCCCTTCTGGCCACAGATAATGGGAGATTAGCTCAGTTGGTAGAGCGACTGGCTGTTAACCAGTTTGTCATAGGTTCAAGTCCTATATCTCCCGCCAAAATGGTCTATTAGTATAAAGGCTAGTATGCTCGACTGTCTATCGAGAGATAAGGGTTCGATTCCCTTATAGACCGCCAATTTGGTATCATAGTATAAATGTCAGTACATGAGATGCGTTCTCAAAGCCAAGGTTCAATTCCTTGTGATACCACCATAAGGTGTCGTAGTAGAAAGGTTAGCACATGAGGTTTTCATCCTCAAGGTCAGGGTTCGATTCCCTGCGACATCACCAATATACGAGTGTAAGTTAACGGCAGACTGCAAGACTCCAAATCTTGGAATAGGGGTTCGATTCCTCTCGCTCGTGCCATGCTCTTAATCTTAGGTTTTCACCTATCCCCGTATAGTGGGGAGCTATATGATCCGTTAGCTCAGTTGGCAGAGCATTTGGCTTTTAACCAAAGAGTCCTGAGTTCAAGTCTCAGGCGGATCACCAATATCAGGATGTAGCTCAGTTTGGTAGAGTGCCTCATCTGGAGTGAGAATGTTGCAGGTTCAAATCCTGCCATCCTGACCAATTATTAATAGGGTCGCTTCGGCGGCTCTATTCTTATAAGAAAGGAGAAAAAGATGGTTAAAGTAAAGACTAATGACAAGGGATATATCGTTGTAACTGATAACGATAAGCCAGTAAAGAAGGATGATGCAATCAAGGTAATTGGGAATATCCTAGATAACTGCGTTGATCAGAAAGAAAGAGATTTTCTTGGTGATTGCCTTGTTAAAATCAATAACGGACAGTATTATGAGGGCGAAATATAATGATCTACTTCGACATGGATGGCGTTCTTGCTAAGTATTACACTTTGGAAGAATTAGGCGATCTAAGCAAAATAAATAAAAAGGGATATTTCAGGAATCTGCCTCCTATCGAAAGAGGAGTAGAACTCCTAAAGACAGTAGCAGAATATGTGGATGTTGGGATATGCAGTGCAGTTCTATCCGAAAAGGTTAATCCATATGCCAGAGAAGAAAAGCTCGATTGGCTAAAAGAGCATATTGGCAGAGACTATATAGCTTCGATTATCTTCACGCCGTGCGTTGGAGAAAAGGCTAAGTTTGTTCCGACATTCTCAAAATCTGATGTCCTTGTTGATGATCAGCTTGATAATGTGCTTGATTGGAAGAAGAAGGGTGGCAAGGCGTTTCTTTTTAGTGCGGATAAGGTAATCCCAGACGTTAGTACCGCCAACAGGCTTCACGCTGGTATGTCAGTAGAGCAGATGGTAGCTATATTAAAAATGTTCACTTGACGAAAGTGATTTTAAAGGGTAAAATAACATCATAGGGATTTAGGTTGACCGAATTCACGCTTGTGGAGATCATGATAGGATGCATGAAACAGCGAAAACCAAGCAATAAAGATTCTCATGGTCATTGAAACAAGAAGCTCGTTTAGAGCGTTCCTTCTCCTTTTTAGGGCGTAACAGCCCGTAATAACATGCATTTTGAGAGCCATTTAGGCTCTCGTTTTTATTTCACTCTATTGGAAAAAATAGGCTGATATGCTATAATTAAGAGAGGGGGTAGTTCATGTTTACACATTTACATTTACATTCATATTACTCAATACAAGATGGTCTTTCTAGCATTAAAGATATTGTATCTAAAGTAAAAGAGCTTGGCCAAACTTCTTGTGCTTTAACTGATCACGGAAACATGTTCGGGGTTGTTAAGTTCTATAAGGAGTGCAAGGCTAACGGCATCAAGCCAATCATAGGCTCTGAGGTATATGTAGCAGAAAGAACAATGTATGATAAAACAAGTGATGATAGAAGAAGCTATCATCTTATTTTACTTGCTAAAAATATGACTGGCTATAAAAACCTAATGGAAATTGTCTCAGATGCTTATACTGAGGGTTTTTACTATAAGCCAAGAACAGACATAGAGCAGCTTAAAAAACACAGCGAAGGTCTTATATGCCTTAGTACGTGCCTTGCTGGTAGAGTGCCAAGACTTCTACTTGATGAAAAGTATGAAGAGGCTAAAGCAGAAGCTATTGAGATGAGTAATATCTTTGAAGATTATTACCTTGAGGTTCAGAATCACGGACAGGACGAAGATAAAGTAGTCGTAGAGGGGATTAAAAGAATATCAGAAGGAACGGGTATTCCTATGGTTGCAACTAATGATGCTCATTATGTAAATAAGGATGATTGGAAGGCACATGAGGCGCATATATGTATTGGCCGAGGACAAAGGCTTGCTGATCCAGCTCATTTTACTTACCCAACTCACGAGTTTTACATTAAATCAGAAGATGAAATGAGAGAACTTCTTCCCAAAGAGGCTTGTGATAACACAAATAAAATAGCCGACCTCTGTGATTTTGAAATGGAGTTTCATAACTACCATATACCTAAATTCCCAATTCCTGATGGTTTTGATAGCGAGGAATCATACTTCGAGCATTTATGCTACGAGGGGTTTGGTAAGCTCTACGGAGACAATGAAGATCTTAAAGAAAAGCTTAATTTTGAGATTAATACAATTAAGGAAATGGGATATGTTGGGTATTTCCTAATTGTACAGGACTATATAAATTATGCTAAAGCTAACGGTATTCCTGTAGGACCAGGTAGAGGATCTGCCGCTGGAAGTATTGTTTCATACTGCCTAGGCATAACAGACCTTGAGCCAACCAAATACGACCTTATCTTCGAGAGATTCCTTAATCCAGAGCGTATTAGCATGCCTGATATAGATGTGGACTTTGACCCTACAAGGAGAAAAGAAGTTATTGACTATGTGGCTAACAAGTACGGTAAAGAAGCTGTATGCCAAATATGTACATTCGGTACAATGCAGGCCAAGGCTGCGGTTAAAGATGTGGCTAGAATTATGGATATGGACTACAGAGAGTCCAATGCATTATCTAAAATGATTCCAGAAAAGATGTCTTTAAAAGAGGCTCTTGAATATAGTGATGAATTAAAGCTTAAATACGATCACGATCTAATTACCCAAAAGGTAATAGATATGGCAATTAAGCTAGAAAATGTTCCAAAGAGTGTAGGAACTCATGCTGCTGGTGTTGTTATCTCTAGTGAAGCAGTTAAGCACTTTATCCCAATCATGGCATCAAAAGATGGTGTTGCTACAATGCATGATATGAATGAGGTTGAAGAGCAGGGCGTGCTTAAAATGGATTTCCTAGGGCTTAGAAACCTTACTGTCATTAATGATACAGTTAAACTTGTAAAAGAAAACAAGGATATTGATATTGATATTAATAATATACCTCTTGATGATGCTGATGTTTATAATATGATTGCCAAGGGTAAGACTGTCGGAGTGTTTCAGCTTGAATCTAAGGGTATTAGAGATGCATTAAAGAAGATGAAACCATCTTGCTTTGAAGATATAATTGCGGGCATTTCGCTTTATAGACCAGGTCCAATGGAATACATTCTAGAGTATGTAAAAAACAAGAAGAATCCAAGTAAGATTCAGTATAAAACAGAGGCTCTTAGGCCTATTCTTGATGTTACATATGGAGTAATGGTTTATCAGGAACAAGTAATGAATATTGTTAGGTCGCTTGCTGGTTATTCATTTGGTAGATCTGATCTTGTTAGGCGTTATATGTCTAAAAAGAAGATGGATAAGATGCTTGAGGAAAAGGAATATTTCATCAATGGTAAAACAGATGAAAGCGGCAATGTTGAGATTAAAGGTTGCGTAAGAAATGGTATATCGAAGAAAGTCGCTTCTGAGATATTTGATCAGATGACTAGCTTCGCCGAATATGCTTTTAATAAATCCCACGCTGCTGTTTATGCTTTGATTACTTATCAGACAGCATATCTTAAATATCACTATCCTGCTGAGTTTATGGCAGCACAGATGACTAGTGCATATGATGATTATGATAAACTTGCTGTTTTTATTGATGATATAAAGAGATTAAAAACACCAGATGGGGAAAAGGTCAAGTTGATTCCTCCGACTATAGAAAAAAGCAAAGGTAACTTTTCTTGTGACGGCAACAGCATTATATACGGACTTGATGCAATCAGGAACGTAGGAAAGTCTGTAAGTAGAGATATAGAAGCTCATGGAAACAATTATGAGGATATATATGACTTCTTCCTATCTCTATCAAAAGAGAGCTTGAATAAAAAGAATATCGAAGGGCTTATCTTTGCAGGAGCTATTCCTTTCTATAATGCTAATACGCTTTTAGAGAATTACGAGAACCTTGTTAAATATGCAAAGGTTAGAAATGCTAATACTGGCCAAACTTCTATATTTGATCTCATAGGTGATGATATAAAGCCAGAAATAAAGAAGTTTCCTAACTACAAGAAGGATGATCTTCTTGCTATGGAAAAAGAGGCTCTTGGCGTTTACTTATCTGGTCATCCTTTAAAGAAGCACAAATCTCTTATTGACGAATTTGTTAATATGACAGGAGAAGAGCTTGCTGTGACAACAAGGAAAGATGATGTTGTTATGGTTGGAATCTTAACCGCAATCAAGACCATATATACAAAGAAGGGTGAAAAAATGGCCTTTCTTACGCTGGAAGATGAAACATCTACTTATGAGGGAGTGGTATTTCCTAAATCAATGATGTCTTGTGAGAATCTGCTTTATGATAATAATATAGTTGCCTTAAAGGGTGAAATAGACGAAGAAGGCTCTCTTGTTATACAAAATGTTGTGCCAATAGAAGATATTGAATTTTTGTCATCTGCGAAAACGAGGAATTATAATATTCTCAAGATTAGGTGTTCAAGATACGAAGCTGATGAGGTAGAGAACATTATTAGGTCCTTTAAGGGTAATATCCCTGTATTATGGTATGATGTTGAGTCGGGTAAGCAGTTTTGGCTTCGCACAAAAGCTAGGTATGATGGACTTCTTCAAATAAAGGCAAGGAATGTCATAGGAAAAGATAATATTAAGTGGGATATGATTTAGCCGTATATTTACGGCTATTTTCATGCAAAGGTATTGGAAAAAGGTATTAAATATGTTATAATAGATTAGAGGAGAGAGTTATGAGAATCAATACTAATTTAAAGTTTTTAAGAGAAAAGAATAAGGTTTCAAGAAAAGCTCTTGCAGAGGCGGCAGGCGTTTCTGATATTACGGTATACAACTGGGAGGTAGGTAAAACTGAGCCTACTTTAACAGCTCTTGTTGCTATATCTGATTACTTTGGTATTAAGATTGATGCTCTCGTAACAGAAAATCTCGCAAACAAGAAATCGTTCGCTCCAAGAAGAAAAGCTCTAGCACCGATTCCAGAGGTTGTTGGCAATCATCTCCTTCGTGTAGATGTATGTCCGTGCTGTAAAGAGCCTCTAGCTGGAGATGCTTTTGAAAGGTTTTGTAGATACTGCGGACAGGAATTTAAGTAAATATGTGCTTGACTAAACCTTTAAGGTAAAGCCGCACAGTCCTTAAATTATTTACTAGTCTAAGTCTTGAGAAATCATGACTATGTTGTTTGAGAGAAATACACACCTTAAGCTGATGCTCTAGGCTTTTGCTCTGTGGCCATAAGTTAAGTTAGGTGGACTTAAAAAAACAGCCTTGTGCTTATGACTTAAAACCTCTTACAACATTGACGAAGAGAAGTCCAATTCAAATCTTGGTAACAGAGATTTTGATAGGCACTACAGTTCGGAATTGACTGTCTTATAGAGTAAACAATTCTAAAATACGAAAGGAGTCAAAACGACATGTTTGTATATGTAATATCGAAAGACGGACAACCGCTTATGCCAACTTCTCGTTTTGGCAAAGTTCGTAGGCTATTAAGAGACAAGAAAGCTAAAGTAATAAGAAGTTGTCCGTTTACAATTAAGTTACTCTACGAGCCTGAGAGCTTGGTTGTGCAAGAAGTTGTCTTAGGACAAGATACAGGCTAAAAACACGTTGGCACAGCTTGCGTAGCTAATAACAAAGTTTTATATCAATCAGAAGTTGCGCTTAGAAATAACATCAAGAAAAAGATGGATCGTCGCAGGGCTTTTAGGAAAAATCGCAGACAAAGAAAAACTAGGTATAGAAAACCAAGATTTTTAAATAGAGCTAATTCAACTAAGAAAGACAGACTACCACCAAGCGTAAGAAGTAAGGTTCAATCGCACATTGATGAAATTGAGTTTTGTAAGAAAATTTTGCCAATTTCAAAGATTGTACTTGAGGTAAGTCAGTTTGATACACACTTAATGAAGAATCCAGAACTCATTGATGAAAAAGTAAAACATTGGGGTTATCAGGAGGGTTTTGATTATGGCTATTCATCTAGGCGAGAGGCGGTACTTCATAGAGATAATTACACTTGCCAATGCTGTGGCAAGAAACATACAAGATTAGAAGTCCACCACATTATCTTTAGAAGTCTGGGCGGTACTGATGATGAGCGTAATCTAATTACGCTATGCGAAAAGTGTCACAAGGCGATTCATGATGGAATACTTGTTTTAACTAAGAAACCTAAGAAATTAAATCTTAAATATGCTACTCAGATGAGCATCATCAGGAGTCAGTTGCTAAAAATCTATCCATATGCTATTGAAACTTTCGGCTTTGTAACTAAGACTAATCGTGAAAATCTAAATCTATCTAAACAACATTTTATTGATGCCTGTGTAATTGCTAGTGCTGGTAAGGAGTTCAAGCAATCAAGTTGGCTATTTAAAAAGAGACGAGTAGCAAGGCAGAATAGACAGCTCTGTAAAGGTATTCGTGGAGAAATAAAGCTACCTATCGGGAAAATATTTGGATTTAAAAGATTTGATAAAGTTAAGTATTTAGGCGAAGTTTGTTTTATCAAAAGTAGGAGAAATGGCGGGTTTTTCACGCTAATGGATGTTGATAATAATACACTTGATTTTAGAGATAGGGGTGGGCGAGGAACTCCATCTTACAAATTGTTGGAAAGATTAAACATGCAAAGAAGCATTTTGTGTGTTGGTCAAATCATTTAAATAGAGAGTAAGGAGGTAATTAAATGAAAGTAAATAGAATTGAATTTGAAACACTAACTAGTAGATATTCACTTGAGATTAAGCATAGATATGAGAAACTAGACTTCTGCTTTAAAATCGCTAACGATAGACTCTACATCTATTTGATTGGGGATGACTATGTTTATGATCGAGTTTCGACTAAGAGGTTAGAAGGTAGCATGAAAAAGATTGTTGATGGCAAGTTCGAGCCAACTGACAAATCACTTGATGAGATCTTTGCAGAAGGCATAGTGAATACTAGATTGGTGTAACGAGAGGGGTATAAACCCCTCTTTTATTATGCCCCAATTCCTGCGAAATTTAGCCATAGCGGGGTTTTAATAGCAAATAGGTATATTGGTATGACTAGGTGAATTTATGCTTGATTCTCCCAATCAGATACTCAATAATAACTGGTGATTAAATATTTAAAACTTGCTTTGTTTTTAGACCCTCAAAAGGGGTCTTTTTTACGCCCCTATATTTTCGCAGACAAGTATTCTCTCTACCAGTTTCGCATATGAATATTTTGTTTATTCATTTTCGCAGACAAGTGTTTTATGAACTGAATGTTTTATGTTTCGTAAATTTCTCATCTGCGAAAATCGCTTGTATATTACGAGTAAATAAGTTATAATATCTGCATACTATAGTTTGCTTTTAGAGTTTGTTTTAGAAGTGGCTGTATTCATATAAATCGTAACAGCAAACCGAGAGGTTTGTTTTTTAGTTTTCAGGCATGCCACACGGTATGTCTTTTTATATACAAGGTTATTGCTAATTAAACAAAGGAGAAATGAAAATGATAGGAAACAGAATTTTTTATGTGTCAACAACCAAGAAGGCTTTGGAGAGTGAAGATTGGGTAAGCTTTGTTGATGAAGCTATTTGTGGGGATTTACCTCATGATGTTGAATTGGTTGACGAACTTTATGACGGTTTTGAACCTAAAATGATTGAAGGAAACGAGTTCTTTGATATTAAGAAGGACGGCGATTTCTTTGAGCTAACACTTAAAGAGGATGCAATTGAAAAGGCCTTACTCTTTATTCTAAGACTCTAAGAGAGTACGCCGATTATATCGACAGAGAAAAGACAAGGGGAATGAATCCAATCAAAAGCATAGCCGAGGCTGGAGCTTATTTCAAACATCAAGAGATTTTTAATCCATTTAATGTTCAAAGATTCGTAGTTATTGAAGAATCTAATGATCTTGATTGGGTTGATATTGCTTCTATTGAGACCATCTATGGCCTTGTTGATTTTGCTATTATGCAAGGTGTCACAAAGTGGTATCTACATCCACAAGTAGGATATTATAGGTATTAAATTAAAATATTAAAAAGGAGAATAGAAATGAAAGAGTTTAGAATGACGGGATTCACAGGATTCCTAAATGTAAGGCATGGCGTAGATGACGAAAGCATGTTAAAGGCTATTACGGCGGTTGAGCAGCTTCTATTCAATGTGGAAACATGGGGAGAGGCTAGAGCAAGCAAAATGTCAGAGTTTCTTGAAATGGTTGGACTTGATATTCCAGATGAGGATGTTGAGCTATACTACAGGGCTTATTCCATCCCAGCGTATATTAATGAGCGTATGGGAAGAGAGATTGTTTCACTTAATGCGTGGGATCAGTATTATGAACCCGTAACATGGGTTAACGATCTCGTGTATGATGAGTTTCAGGAAGTATGCGAATTTGTACACTTTGTTCTCGACCATTATGGCGAGTATGAAGGTGTTGAGAAGTTTGTAGAACAGGTCTCAGAAGAACTGGCGTAGAGAGGTAAAAAAATGACAGAAGAATTAAGAGAAAAAGTAAGAAAGACAGTTGATTATTTTAGGTATCATAACAATAACCTAACTGGCACACAGGATCTAGTTCTTTACGAACTTGAAGATGCTTTAGAGAGGTCGGAGGGAGAATGGCTTGAAAAGGATGGACGTCCTTGTTGCTCATGCTGCGGAGTTGTTTGTTACAAAGACACAAGTTTGGGCGATCAAAAGTTTTGCTACTGCCCTTCTTGTGGAGCTAAAATGAATGTTGAATAACTAATTTAAAGTCCGTCTTATGACGGGTTTTCTTTAAAGAAAGGAGAAATAGAAATGAAAGTATTTTTTGTAGGGTACGACTCTCATAGCCGCCCTGTGTTTGTTGATAAGTACCGTAGGTATATCTGCGACACTAAAAATCTTGGTGTGCGTTCAGAATCAAGATCTATGGATCTTTTATCTAGTTCGTTTTTCTATAAGCTTGATGGTTTTGACAGCGAACCTAATGTTCCAGTAAATGAAGATGTATCAATACAGAATCTCGCTTTTATACTGCCACCGAATGATGGAAGTGATTACAGAGTTTCAATTGATGTTCTTCCTGATGATTGGGAGATCGCTGGGCTAGAAGAAGCTTTTAGTGAACCTAATGAGGAGGTAGAGTAATGTTTTTAAAAGACTTTCTTACCTTCTTTGGTTTGACATATTATCCAAATAATGGATATGTCACCATTGGTAGTCCATATAACAACGACTTTGCTGCTGCTGATATTATGATCTATACTAGTAGTGAAGATGTTGCTAGGTATGCAAGGATGCACTTACTCGATTTTATTGAAGACGAAATTGAGTTTAGAATCCATAACAAACTTGGTGTTTGGGGGTTCTTTAATCGAGAAGAAGTGGGAGTTTTGGACGAGGATAATAGCTTTTCTATTATCATTGAGGATTATGATGACAAGGCAAATGAAAATGGTATGGTGTTCGAGTTAGATCTGCTCAGAGCTGTGCTAGAGTGCATTGATAATCCTGATTGTTTAAAATTCCCAGCAGTATAAAGAAAAGCCTCCAAATGGGGGCTTTTTAATTTGCTTTTAAATATTTTAAAATGGTTTCTGGCCTTAACATCTTATCTTCATATAGTGATGTTTCAGCATAAATAAATGTCTGTGTTACTAAATCAACAATGCCTTCGTCTGTATAATCATCAAGGCTGCGAATGATGCCTATTAAACTTTTAATAATTCTCGGATTAGCCTCTGCTTTTTTGTCACTTATCGGTTTTATTTTGGCGTATTCCTTTGTTGTGCCAAATATCTCTCTTAGCTCTTTAATCATAAAACCTTCTTTATAAGCTATAAATGGTCTCTCTATACAAGATTCTCCATAATCACGAATTTCACCAGCATAAAAACAATAAAGTATTGCGTTTAATCTTATAGAGCTTACTTCTCTAAATGACATTATCCAGTTCACAAGTTCGTCCAATCTGGGCTTATTTTTGTTAGATAATGGTCTCTTTATATGCACTACCTCTTTATTTGCAGATTGAACCAATCTAAACAAAACAATACATGAAATAATAAAAATAATGTTAAACATAAAATCTCCTTATATCTATGATAACATAGCCACCTATTTCTTCCAATACTTCTACGAAAGATATTGGAAAAAGTGAACGATTATGTTATAATTAAGAAAGAGAGGAGTGGTTTCATGAATTTGACAGACGAAATAGCAAGAGAATTATCTGAAATAAAAGGAAACTATAATGATGGCTATTTGGACGGTTCAGAATTTGCAACCCGTGACATGCTTACTGGTTGGGTATCTGGACGAATCGAACCTAGAAATAAAAGTTCGACATATTTAGTTTTATGCGAAAACAGGGCTGGAGAAGTAGTCTTTTTTCAGCACGCAACATTTGACAGTGATGGCTGGAATGAAGAAATATGGCTTGCACATAAAATCCTTGCATACAAAGAGGAGAGCGGGCTGCTAAGAGATTTTATATTTGAGGAGGAAGAAAATTAATGCTAAATAAGTTAAAGCCTTTAATGGCCGTACTGCTAATTGTTTTGACGATTATTTGCAGCGTAATAACCATAGTAGGTGGACCAATCAAGCCACTAAAGAAACAGCTTAAATATGGCCTTGATATTAATGGCGGTGTTTATGTTGTTATGGAAGGAGAAACAAAAGCCAAGGGAGAACAACTCGATACACTAATGAGAGAAACAAAAGGTGTAATCGAGAACAGAGTTAATACTATGGGAATCTCTGAGGCTAATGTAATAATCGAAGGGAAGAAAAGAATTAGGGTAGAATTACCAGGTGTTAAAGATGCGGATTCTGCAATAAAACAGATTGGTAAAACGGCTCAGCTCAATTTCTTGCTTGCTGATGGCTCTATTGCGCTCACAGGAAGTGATGTAAAAGATGCTTCTGCAACGCTAGATAATGAACATGGTGGTTATAAAATCAACCTAAAGTTCTCTAATGAAGGAGCGAAAAAGTTTGAGGCCGCTACAAAGAGAGCCAGCTCTGGAACGGTAACGAGTGCATCAAAGAACATTGATTCAAAATCAATTATCATCACGCTTGATGGCAGAGTTATTTCAGCACCAAGAGTTGAAAACACAATCACTGGCACATCTTGCGAAATTACAAGTCCAAGTGGATTCCAGAAAAAGGAAGCAACAGAACTCGCTCAGTTAATTAAGGGTGGTGCTTTGCCGCTTTCTATGCATGAAGTAAGTTCATCAGTTCAGTCGGCAAGCATTGGTGCTGATGCACTCAATAAGGCTATTTTTGCTGGAGCTATCGGTATTGCTATCGTGTTTATACTGATGATCGGAGTGTTCGGAGTGTTCGGCCTTATGGCAGATCTCGCTCTTACTCTATATGTGCTTCTTAACCTATGGGCTTATAAAGGCATGGGTGTAGTATTATCACTACCAAGCATTGCTGGTATCATTCTGTCTATCGGTATGGCTGTAGATGCTAACGTAGTAATATTCACCAGAATCAAGGAAGAAGTTAAGAAAGGCAAGGGTTTAAGACACAGCGTATATGAGGGATTTAAGAAAGCAAATTCAAGTATTATTGACTCTCAGGTAACTACGCTTATTGCAGCTTTTGTGCTTTATCTGCTTGGAACAACATCAGTTAAAGGCTTTGCTTTAACGCTTATGATTGGTGTAGTTCTATCTATGTTTACAGCTATTGTTGTAACAAGGCTTTATGTCGGCGTACTTGTTGAGAAATTTAGAAATCTTAAAATCTCAAGGGTGGACTTCGTTCCTAAGTTTGACTTTATCAAGCACAAGAAGAAGTTCTTCGCATTATCGCTTGCGGTTATCATGATGGGTTCAATATTCTCTCTAACAAGAGGCATGAACTACGGAATTGACTTTACTGGTGGCACAATGATTACTGCTAATATGGGAAGCAAGACCAAGATTAGTGATGTAAAGAAAGCTGTAAAGAACTACAAAGATGTTTCTGTTGTATACGGAAACAAAGAGCAGTCTAAAGTAATAATCAAAACAACTAGTGGTATTCGTGGAGCAGAAAAGGAAAAGGTGGTATCAAACCTTAAGGCTGTTTCAAAGAATACGAAGATTGAAACTTTTGAAGAGTTTGGGCCATCTGTAAGCAGAGAGCTAAAGACTAACGCAATCAAGGCTATTAGTATTGCAGCTTTATGTATGCTTCTATACATAAGACTCAGGTTTAAAGACTGGAAGTATGGACTGTCTGCTGTAATAGGGCTTGGTCACGATATTCTTGTGACACTATCGCTATATGCAATATTCGGTCTAGCAATCAATAATCCGTTTATTGCTGGAATACTAACAGTTGTTGGATATTCTATCAACGATACAATCATTATCTTTGATAGGATTAGAGAAGAGAAGAAATTTATGAACAAGAAAGAATTTGATAAGGTTATTAATAACAGTATTAATCAGATGTTTTCAAGATCTGTAATGACTTCTCTCACGACTTTAGGTGCTATATTGCCATTATTCATAATGGTATCATCAGAACTTAGAGCGTTCACAATTCCTCTCCTTATTGGTGTAACTGTCGGTACTTATTCGTCAATATTCCTGTGCAGCCCTCTTTTATACGTGCTATATAGAAGGGCGAATAGGACAAGATACGAAAGAGCAACTTCGAAGTAGAGCGTATTGCGTTCGGGTGATAAGTATGATATAATATTATTAGGTCGAACGCCATGATGCGTAAGGACTACGAATGCCGCTCTCCGCTCAAGGAGGGCGGTAATTTGATTAGAAAGGAGAAATAAATGGCTAAGTATTATGCAGTAAGGGTTGGGGCTAGAACTGGGGTGTTCATGTCTTGGGAAGAATGCCAGAAGGCGGTTGATGGCTTCCCTAATGCTAAATTTAAGAAGTTTCGCTCTCTTGAAGAAGCGGAGAGATTTATCTCTGGAGACGAGCAACCAATCAAAGAAAATCTTGCAGATGGGTATATAAACGCATATGTTGATGGCAGTTATGACACATCTACGGGTCACTACTCTGGGGCTGCGGCTATCCTTCTTGGAGATAATGATATTGTTGAATTAAGTAGGGCATGCAAAGATGATAGCAGTAAGCTACGAAATGTTGCTGGTGAACTTCTAGGTGCAGAGCTTGCCATTGAATACTGCAAGGAGCATGGGATCAACAAACTTGCTATTTATCATGACTATGAAGGTATTGGTGCTTGGGCTGATGACGTGTGGAAAGCGAAGCTTCCAGAAACAAAGGCCTATAGAAACTATGTCTTTGATAGCAGAGAAATGCTTGATATTAAGTTCATCAAGGTAAAAGGACACTCTGGAAATGAATATAACGACAGAGCTGACTATTTAGCTAGTAAAGCTTTAAGTGTATAGAAAAAGACCTCATTAAGAGGTCTTTTGTTATTATGTAACAATCACCATTGGTACTCTTCCAAGCTCTATATTTGGAGGTAGTTTATCTTCGTAATGTCTTAGTAAGCTATGGGCCTCATAGCCATTAGAGATATTGGCAGCTTTAAATAGCTTTTTATTATCTTCAAGAATTTCATCTATATTGTGCTTGCCCTGCTCTACTGGGAATTTAATTTCAGATAGAAGATTATTAATCTCATCTGCGAATTTATCAACATCATAGAACATGAGTTTTTTATCCTCTGTTCTAATGATTCTTTTATTTACAGGAATTACAGAAGCGAAGTATCTTTCGTTCTTCGGCTTATCTCCGTTATCTCGCACTACATGACGTTTGTTCTCGCAAGCACTAATAATTTCATCACGAGTTAGTGGCCCATCTATACGAAGAAGTTCTACAATGTAATCTCCATTATATGTAGGATAAACAGATCCGCTTTCGGTAACAATAGGATTATAATAATAAAGAATCTTCTCTTTAACCCTAGGGGTTAGTTCTTTGAAGTGTTTTGATAGAAATGTGTAAATGCCTATCTTGTCATGTCTTTTCTTTACTTCTTTGAATTTCTTAGCATAATACATAGAAGAAATAATTTCTATATCATTAAGCATCTCGTCACAATCAAGAATGACGTTCCCTACAAGCAAGGAATATTCATCATCTATAAAGTCTCTATTTTTAACGTCTGTAGAAAGCTTTTCAATTATCGCATGCTCTCTAAGTCTTATGGTTTCCTGACTGACATTTTCGTCTATTTGTTTATTTAGAATTTTGTTTACGATAAGATCTTTTTCTTTTTCGTTGAGTAGTGGCGTTGCCTTTACATAATCTATAAATAAAAATTTTTCCATAAATAACTCCTAAAATATATTTTCAAGATAATTATAACATATTTTCAATATTTTGCCAAATACCTATTGCAATTCTATTTAAAAAGAATTATAATATCTCACATAGAAGTCCGTTTTTAAAGTCTGATTTAAAAGTATGGGCTTCTTTTTTTATTTTTATTGAAAAGAAAAGGAGAAAATTTATGAACAATGTAGTATTGACGGGAAGACTTACACGAGATCCAGAGTTAACTTATTTGCAGAATGAGAAGCATACTGCAAAGGCTAGATTTACTTTGGCGGTAAACAGAGAGGGTCAGAGAGATGTTGCTGACTTCGTTCCTATTATTGTTTTCGGCAAGCAGGCTGAAAACTGCAACCAGTACCTCGGAAAGGGTTCACTAGTTGCAGTAAATGGTAGAATCCAGACTGGAAGTTACAAGAACAGAGACGGACAGACCGTATACACAACAGATGTGTTTGCTAATAATGTTGAGTTTCTTGGCACAAAGGTAGCTAATAATGATCAGGCACAGCCAAAAGAGCAGCCACAGACAGCGCCACAGCCAGCAGAACCGCCAGTAGCAGATGGATACGAAGCCATTGAGGAAGATATTCCATTCTAAGAAATAAAAGGCGGGTTAAAACCCGTCTTTTTGTTTTTAAGGAGAAAAAAATGAAGGTATTAAAGAAAAGAAAGGTGGTATCAGAAACACTATACCAATCAAATGATGGAGAGTGTTTTGAATATCCTATCCTTGCAAAAGAACATGAGATTAATTCTCAGCAAAAAAAGGTATCTCACCTTAAGAAAACAACGATAGTTATACCATATTCAGAAGTCAGAGCGTTATTTTACTATCCTGAAACTAAAGAGGATATGATTATGCTTAAAGAGCTTTTTGAATTAAAGGGAGCTAAGGTTGTATCTGATATTGATTCTGTGGAAGCTTTTGGTATTGTTTCATACACAATAGAAGAAAGAGAGGGTATAACTTTCTCTGATTTTATTAATAGGTTTGATGCAATAAGAGAAGAGCTAGAAAGGAGAATCAATGAAGGTTGTTAAAAAAGAAGCCTTTAATGGCGATCTGTTAATGTTACATCTTAGAGATTATGGCAAACAGAAAAAAGAAGAAGTATTTGCTATGGCAGAGTGGCTTAGAGATCATAAGGGCCATGACTCCATAGAGATGATGATTGAAGGGCAAAAGGTTGTTGAGCGTGATGGTAGTGTTGATCTGTTTGAAAAATATGGTAAAAAGAAGCTATCAGAAATCGCTATAAGAACATATATGAACAACCATATCGTCATATACCTTCTGAGTTTTGAGGGGAATAGCCCGATTATCGTCACGAATAAAGAAAATGAAAAGGAAGCTAAATCACTATTCAAGGAAATGGAGAAACATTTTGAAAAGAAGAAGTAATAATTATTTAAAACGCAGACTAGTTTATTTCTTGATTGTTTTAGTGCTTGGTGGAGGACAGTATCTATATAAGAACTTTTCTAAGCCCGATATTGGAAAAGTTCAAAGCACTGTAACACAGCAAGAAACTACCGAGAGAGGTAAGAATAGTAGTCTAGGAAATATCCCAGCGTATAGCGGAAATCCTTCCGCTGAACTTAATGGTAATGTGCCGAGCTTTACGCAAGATGAACTATCAAAAGCAAAGAAGTCATATAAGACGTTCTCTGAACTGGATAGCCTTGGAAGATGCGGAAAGGCAGAGGCAAGCATAGGCAAAGATCTCTTACCAACAGAAAAAAGAACTTCTATTGGTATGGTTAAGCCTAGTGGTTGGCATACTGTAAGATATGATGATCTAATAAAGGATAAATACCTATATAATCGTTGCCACCTAATTGCGTTTTCGCTTTGCGGAGAAAATGCAAATCCTAAAAATCTTATTACAGGTACTAGGTATTTCAACACTGTAGGTATGCTACCATATGAGGAACAGACTGTCAGATATGTAGAGCGTACAGGAAACCATGTGCTATACAGAGTAACGCCTATATTCGAGGGCAATAATCTTGTGGCTAGTGGAGTTCAAATGGAAGCTAAATCTGTTGAAGATAACGGACTTTCGTTCAATGTGTTTTGCTACAACGTACAGCCAAACATAAACATTGACTATGCGACAGGCAACAGTTCGAGAAAGTAAATTAGGGCCAGAAATGGCTCTTTTTTTTCGTCAAAGGTGTTGGAAAAAGTGAGCGAATATGATATAATATATTTAGAGAAGAGAGAGGTAAAAGTTATGTTTGAGATTAGAAATGCAAAGAGAATTATCAAGAAGGCTAATCGCCTTGAAAAGACTATTGAAAAGTTAAGTGATGTTGAGCTACAGAATAAGACTTCTGAGTTCAGAAACAAGATATATAGGGGTATCAACCCAGAGCAGTTTATGCCAGAGATTCTTGCTGTTGTAAGAGAGGCTTCAAAGAGAGTTCTTGGAATGAGGCACTATGACGAACAGCTTATTGGTAGCATTATTCTCAATAACGGGGATATTGCCGAAATGAAAACTGGAGAGGGCAAGACTCTTGTTGCTACTGCTTCTGCTTATGTTAATGCACTATATGGAGAAGGCGTACACGTTGTTACAGTAAACGACTACCTTGCAGAGCGTGATGCAGAGCTTATGGGTAAGCTATACAATTTCCTAGGTCTTACAGTTGGCCGTGTTACATCTGGAATGGATAATGAGAACAGAAAACATGCTTATGACTGCGATATTACATACGGAATCAACAGTGAGTTTGGTTTTGATTACCTAAGAGATAACATGGTTAAGAGAGCTTCTGATAGAGTTCAGAGAGGTCTTAGCTGTGCAATCATAGATGAGGTAGATTCAATCCTTATTGATGAGGCGAGAACACCACTTATCATTTCTGGTGGTAATGATGCTGGAACAAAGGACTACACAAAGGCTGATTCTTTTGTAAAGTCGCTAGGAAAGAAAGATTACGACATTGAGAAAAAGGATAAGCTGATTGCTCTATCTGATAGAGGGCTGACAAAGGCTGAAAACTTCTATGGAGTTAATCTATCTGAAACAGAAAATGCAGAAACAATGCACTTCATCATGCAAGCTCTTAGGGCTAATTACATCATGAAGAAGAATGTTGATTACATCAATCAGAATGGTGAAATCCTTATTGTAGATGAGTTTACAGGAAGAGTAATGGAAGGCAGAAGATTCTCTGATGGACTGCATCAGGCAATCGAGGCTAAGGAAGGTGTTAAGATTCAGGCAGAGTCTAAGACTTATGCCACAATCACCGTACAGAACTTCTTTAGAATGTACAAGAAGCTCTCTGGCATGACAGGAACAGCTAAGTCTGACAAAGATGAGTTTAGAGAGGTTTATAACATGAATGTTGTATCTATCCCTACTCATAAGCCAGTTGCTAGAATTGACCTTATTGATGATGTGTTTGAAACAGAGGACGAGAAGTGGGAAGCTATTTGCGAGGATATTAAAAAGGTTCATGCAACGGGCAGACCAATCCTTATTGGAACAGCTTCCGTAAAGCACTCAGAGGCACTATCGGTAATGCTAGAAAGCATGGGTATTGCACATAACGTGCTAAACGCAAAGAACCACAAGGAAGAAGCTAAGATTATCGCTCAAGCTGGCAGACTAAATGCTGTTACAGTATCAACCAACATGGCTGGCAGAGGTACTGATATTCTGCTTGGTGGAAATCCTTCATTCATGGAAGATGTTAACGCAATCACTAAATCCCTATGCGAAACAGAAAAAGAACAAGTTCTTGGACTTGGCGGTCTATATGTGATTGGCACTGAAAGATACGAGTCAAAGAGAGTTGACGATCAGCTTAGAGGTCGTGCTGGTAGACAGGGAGATAAGGGAACTACTAAATTCTTCTGCTCTATGGAAGATGACCTCATTAAGAGATTTAACGAGAAAATCCCTAATAACGCAAGCGTATCATTTGTTGATAAAACTCAGAAAAGAGTTGAGGGTAACAACTTTGGTACTAGAAAGAACGTCCTAAAGTATGATGATGTTCTCAATCTACAGAGGAAAATCATCTATAACGAAAGAAACAGAGTTCTTGAGTGCGAAGATATGTCTGCTGTAATCACTAATATGATTGCTGGTAGTGTTGGTGATATGACTGATGATACAAAGCGTATGATTATGGAAAAGGCTGGCGTAGATGCTGATGGAATTACTGATAGCGTAATCAATGCTTATAAGGAAAAGGAAGATGAGCTTGGTGAGGCTGTACTTAGAGATACAGAGAGAGCAATTCTTCTAAATGTAATTGATAATGCTTGGGTTGACCATCTTGATGCTATGGAACAGCTAAAAACAGGCATTGGGCTTAGAGCTATCGGACAGCTTGATCCTGCTGTTGAGTTTGCCAAAGAGGGCAAAAAACTATTTGATTCTCTTATGAACAGAATTGAAAGAGATACGGTAACATACTGTTTCCAGATTTAGTTCGTAATTGAAAATATAACTTTCTCTCTAAGGGGCTACATGCCCCTTTTTATTATGCCTAAATTCCTGCGAAATTCGACCGTAGCGGAGTTTTTATAGCGTTTAGGTGTATTGATATGCTTAGGTAGATTCAGGCTTGATTTCCCCAATCAAATGCATTATAATAATCAAGAACTTTCTTTTATTGATGATGGGGGCTTTCGTAATTAAGATTGTTACCCGAACCATTCCACGATTGGCTCTCGAAAGAGGGCCTTTTCTGGTGCTTATTTATTTTCGCATATGAGTATTTCTCTTTGCTCGTTTTCGCAGACAAATATTTTATAAACTGAGTGTTTTATGTATTCGCAAATTTCTCATCTGCGAAAATCGCTTGTGCGTTTTCTTATTTTAAGTTATAATATCTCCATACTATAGTTCGCTTTTAAAGTTCGATTAAGGAGTAACTATATTTACATAAATAATAACAGCAAACCGAGAGGTTTGTTTTTTAATTTCCAGATATGCCTAACGGTATATCTTTTTATATATAATAAGATATTGCAAATAATAAAAAAGGAGAAAGGATATGTTAAGGAAAGGAGAACGTGATTATATTAGCATTGACCTGACCGCTACGGTCACCTCAAAGCCAGTTTATCACGACAAGCAGAAAAGGTATTCATTTAAAATAGAACATAGGGTTGGTAGAGATTCTGCTGAGTTCTGTGTTCTTGTTCCGAAAGATGCAATGGTTGATATTCTGATTGGTGATATTATCGCTATTCAGAAGGCTGGATTCTTAAATAGAAAAGGCGACAACTATATTTGCATTACTAGCGGAAGTTACATTAGCGTAATAAGAGAGCGAAATGATTCTCAGATTGATGTGACGGAGAGATATATCTAGCAAAAATCAAAACAAAGGAGATAAAAATGAAAAATGTTATTAAGTTTCAAAAAACTATCGAGCTTTTTGCTGATGTGTTTTTAAAACCATTTATACTAAATCCTCTTAAAACGGCTAAAATAGCCATTGGAGAGGTAGATGGTGATGGTATCGCCTTCGAGTGTGATGATGGCGAATATATTGTAGGTATTTGCTGTATCAGTGACTCTCTTTATTGTTCTGTGGTTAACTCTCTTACAAAGAGAACAGAACTCAAAGAGCTTTATACTGATCAGGAAAAAATCAGAGAGTATATTCGTAATTTGAATGAAAGTTCCAAAGGCCCAATGCTTGCTTTTGTTAGAGCGTTGTTTGCATTACAAACAATAGAAGCAGGACTTGATCTATCAAATTTCGATTTAGTTAAACTAAAAGAGGCGTTTGTCAGAAAGCTTGCAACGGCGAATCAACATGCTTACTGGAAGTGTGATGTAATAATTCCTATAAACACGACTTTCTTCCAGAATAAAGAAGTAAAACCAACTCAGGGAAATTTTCAGCTTTTTTCATCAGATATAAACTGGAGTTCTGTTGGTCGCAAAATTACTGATGTCGAAGGACTAAAGAAAAAATATTCTTTATTCAAGGACAGAGAGTTCACGGAAGAAGAGAAGGCTATGCTTAAAGATAATCAGACGGGGAAGTATTACAAACCATCTGAAAATGTGATGAGCATGGTTGAAAAGGTTGCTAAGTCGTGGAAACGTGCCCCAAGACTCAGAAAGAAAAACATTCTTCTTGAAGGTCCAACTGGAACTGGAAAAACGCAAGATAGTAAGGTATTTGCAGACATCATTGGTCTACCTTACACAAAGGTTACTTGCTTTTCTGATATGGATAGCTCTGATGTTGCTGGTGCAATATATCCTGTTCTTGAGGACAGGAAGCATTACACAAAAGCAGATATTGAGTTTGATCCAGAGGGCGTTTTTGAAGAACTCACTGGTGAATTTAGAGCAAATGCAACGCCAGAAGATGTTAACAAAATTCTGGAGAGCAATGGAGCTGAGTATGTATACTATGCTTCTGAAATCGTTAAGGCGTTTGAGAATGGTTGGGTGCTTGAAGTCCAAGAGCCTACTTGTATCGCTGATGCTGCGGTTTTGCTTATGCTTAACTCAGCTCTTGAAAGTGATGGAGTTCTCAATCTGCCGAATAGAACTGTAAAGAGGCATCCAGATTTCATTTGTATAATGACTACAAATAGAAACTACGAGGGTTGTAGGCCTCTCAATCAGGCTTTAAGAAACAGATTTAACATTACAAGAAAGGTAAATTTGCCTTCTGTTGAATCTATGGCTAGTAGATTGCTGTCTGCTACAGGATCTAAAAATATAGATCTTGCAAATGAGGTAGCAAGCACTATCGTTAAGCTAAATACGAAGCTTGAAGAGATCGGAGTCAATTCAGACCTTTCAATGAGAAATGCAATGGACTTTATCTCAGACATTGAAGATGGTTTCGATACAGAGGAATCCGTAATGGAGGATCTTGTATGGAATATCACCACAGATGAAGAAGATGAAGAAGAAATTGTGGCATTTCTCAGGACGTCTACAAGGATATTCAATATGTAAGGAGGCTTTTGTCTCCTTATTTGTTTTTAAAGGAGATAAAAATGAATAATTATAGTGATAAAGAAATAAAAAGAGCGATCAGAAAAAAGAGATCTAACATTCACCTAAAAGATATAGTAAAAAGCAAGGCTTTTAAAGACTATATAACTTCTGGAATGTTGGCTCTTTTTAAAAAGCACAAGAGAAATCCCAACTTAGAGTATGTGGTTTACTATAATGAGGCTGATCAAACTACTGCAAAGACGGATAATAAAAAGATTGTCGTTAATGCAGCAAATTCTCTTTTTACAAAGAGAGATGATTTAGACGAGCCTCTATCTGTAAGCGTTGACCATATTCTTGGAGTAATGCTTCACGAAGCGGGCCATGTTTTATACACGAACTTCTCTGTACTAAGAAAGTATAAAGAGCAGTTTCGTAAAGGTGAACTGATAGTAAGCTCAATTAAGCTATCTAAAGAAGAGAAGCAGTCTTTGAAAGAGATTAATAATCTTCTAAATGATAACAAAAGTAATGTTGTTTTAGGCGTTTCGCTTACCAAGACGAAGGCGTTTATTTATAACATCTTTGATTGGCTGAACAACGCAGTAGAAGATGGCAGAATTGAAAATATTCTGCTTGACAAAGATGCTGATTTTGGCGGTTATTGTAATGGGCTTACTTGTCTTAGAGATAAGCAGAGGGAAGAAATTGTAGGAAGCAGTATTCAGGATATACAAGTGTATTTAAACGCATGCTTTGAGTATGCAAAATATGGTACATCTACTACTTATGCTGGAAATGTGTTCCCAGAGTTAGAAATGGCTAAGCCAATCATTGATATGATGCTTGATTGCAAAGAAGCTATGAAGTTTACTGAGTATACAGTAGAGCTTATTTGTATAGCTTATCCTAATCTCATAAAGCCACTACTTACCGAAGAAACTGACGATCAAGATAATGACGATCAGAGTAACGATAATAGTCAGGGTAATTTAGATAATGACAATGACGAAAGCTCCGACTCAAACAATTCTGATAATAATCAGTCAAGTGGTGAGTCTGGGAGTGATAGTGATAAGTCTAATACAGAGAATAATAGCTCTGATGGTTCTGAGGACAATCAAGAAGACTCTGATAATAACGATTCTCAAGAAGAAGCTGGCGAAGATGATTCTAATAGTCAAAGCGATTCCAACAAAGAGGATGAACTAGATGACATTATGGATAATTTACCAGAGACATCTCCTCTGCCAGAATATGATAACATGGGTGTTGAATCAAGTGATGGCGGCTTAGAAGAAGCTATGCAGCCTACGCCAGATTTTGTCGGAGAAGCTGCTAAGGAAAGCGTTGAAAAGGAAGTAAATGATGAGATAAACAAGATGATCTCAGATTCAACAGCGCCTTTGGGTTGCTCAAAGACTACGGTTGTAGATGATCTTCCATATGTCGTTCTAAGTTCAGCTCAGGAAGACTTTTTAGATGACAATCGCTCTCTTTTCAAGAAAATTGGGCGAGAGATTGAAAATCATTTAAAGTCTGATATGAGAACTGGAAGCAATAAGAGGAAGTTTTCTGGAAAGAAGTTTAGAGCAGAAAAGCTTGTCAATAGAGACTATCGCTACTTTGAGAATACCGCAACGAAAAGGGATATTCCCGAAACTGCTGTAGGTATCTTGATAGACCAGTCAGGCTCTATGTATGGCAAGCAAATTGAGTGTGCAAGATATGCGGCTATGGGTATGTATAAAACCCTTGCAGAGCTTGAACATTTTGATGTTGCTGTATATGGTCATACGGGCGGATATGATGAAGTGATAATCAATAGGTATATTGATTTCGGATTTAAACCTAAAAAGCCTATTGAGATGCTTGCTGGAATGTATGCTAATGGTGGTAATATTGACGAAATTGCTGTTACTGCTCTTGGTGAAAGATTAAAATCGCAGATGGTAGATAAAAAAATAATGATTATCATTAGTGATGGTCTACCTCATAGTCTGATTGGCCACGCTGAGACTAGACTTCGTGATTTAGTTAAGGGGTATGTTAAGGAAGGTATTCATGTTTTTGTCGCAGCTCTTGGCTCTGACAAAGCGAATATTGATAAAATCTATGAAGATGTTTCTTTTATAGATATTACCGATCCATCTGAATTACCAACTAACATGCTTAGAGCAATTAAACGCACGATATAAAGAAAGGAGAAAAATGAGAGATATAAAAGATCTGCTTATTGAAAATGGATTGAGCGGAGTATTCTATAAAGAGGGTGATGCAATCTTCTTTTTAGAAAATGGTTCTTTTAAGGCAGGGCTTATTGTTTTTGTTGGCGATAAGCTATCACAAATTGTTTGTGATGATGGCAGAGTTTTTGAAAAGAAGGCAAAAGAGATTCCAGTTTCTTTTGTTGAGAAAAACTTTGAAGTGCTGCTTGATAAAGAACATCTAAAGCTTGATGAGTTTATGAATAAAGCAGAAAACTCAGAGGACGGTGCATTTATAGACACCGAAAAGCTATTTGGTAAGAAGTTTTCGCTTAAGGATAATATGACTTTATGCAATATGATGATTGCAAGAGCAGGGTTTTCAAGAGCGAAGGCAACTGACAATGGAGTTGTTGTCTATATGGACTAGAATTAGAGGGGCTTATACCCCTCTTTTATTATGCCTAAATTCATGCGAAATTTGACCATAGCGGAGTTTTTGTGGCGTTTAGGTATAAAGATATGGCTAGGTAAATTTGGGTTTGCGTTTTGCAAGAAAGTATGTGATAATAATTAAGAACTTACTATACAAGTAAACTATCAAAACATACTTTTAAATCGAACTAGTTTAATCAGATTTGGTCCTCGAAAGAGGACCTTTTCTGTTTGTTTCGCAGATAAGTATTTTAAAGCAGAAGTTCTTGCTAATTTTAATTTTGTGCGATATAATATCTCCATATTATAGTTTGCTTTTAGAGTTCGTTTTAAGAGTCGCTATATTTATATAAATTGATGCAAACCTTTTGGGTTTGTTTTATTTTTTTTTAGACAGACCGCATGGTGTGTCTTTTTATATACAAAATTATATTTTCAAAAAAACAAAGGAGAAGAAAAATGGAAAAAGTAAATGTAACAAGAAAAGAAATGGTTGATTTTTTAAAAAATCATTTTAGGTATGATACAGCGAATAGCTGGAATCAATCGACCTCCTATGCACGCAACGTAAAGATCTATAATCTTGGTCTTTCCGAGGTGCTGGAGGCCAAGGCACTTGACCTTATTTGCGAAGAGGGGTTTAATGAGTTAGTAGCTTGCCTGTATGATCCTCTGGTCGAGCAATTCGAAGAGGAAGCTTCATTAGACTACACTATTGGTTTCAATGGTAGGTCTGATGGTTATTTGGTTCTTTATAATAAACTTAACCCTCTCAAGAGCATTGATATGGGTGAAGACTTTGAAGACCTTGATGATTTTGAGGTTGGAGAAAGATACAGCCTTGTTAAACTATTCGACAAATACTGTGATTATTTCGTAGATACATTCAAATATGCTGTAGAAAAAGTCACAGTTAGAGAAGAAGAGGTTATTACTAAAGTAAAGGTTTTTGACCTTAATTAAAAAGAATTGTATAAAATTAATATCTATATCTTGTTTTATTTGATTATAGTGGTATAATATATGTCAAGATATAGTACGATTGGCTCTGGTTTTTACCAGAGCCTTTATTGTTCAGAAAGGAGAAATATATGAACGTAAAATTTGAGGGTACTGTAATTAAAAGGAGCGGACAGAAAGTTCCGTTCGATAGAACGAGACTGGTTAACGCAATCACAAAGGCTAATGGTGATGTTTCAGAAGATTTGAGAATGACAAAAACTCAAATTGACAGAATTGTTGACCAGATAACAATTAACTGCATGGATCTTGATCACCTTGTTTCTGTAGAAGAACTACAGGATATGGTTGAGGATAAAATTATGCAGCACGGAGCTTTCGAGGTAGCTAGAGCTTATATCAAATACAGATATAATAGAGAGCTATCAAGAAAGGCAAATACGACTGATGATAAGATTCTATCTCTTATCGATCGCACAAATGAGGAAGCTAAGGCTGAAAACGCTAACAAAAATCCTATTGTAAACTCCACACAGAGAGATTACATGGCTGGAGAAGTTAGTAGAGATTTAACAGAGCGTATTCTTTTGCCGAAAGATATTGTAGATGCTCATAAGAGTGGAATTATTCATTTCCATGACTCTGACTATTACAGCCAACGTGAACATAATTGTTTTGCTGGTTCTACTCGGTTTATAACCAATAGAGGAATCTGTAGATTTAATGAGTTTAAAGATGGAGATTCCGTTACTGTAAAAGATAAAGATGGTCATTTAAGAAAGGCTACTGTTAAAAATTATGGAAAGGGATCATTAAATAAGATAACCTTGAAGGCTGGAAGAAGAGAAACGAGCGTTTTGGCCACATCTAATCACCGCTGGATTTTATCTGATGGTAACGTTACTACTAATATTAATGTCGGAGATGTTCTTTACGGTTTAAAGGATTCTACGGAAATTGATTGGGATAATCTTACTGATGAAGAAATGGAGGCTTTTGCTCTTGGATTTGTTGTTGGAGATGGAGTTGATCATAATTCTCATACAAGAGTCCGTTTATGTGGAGATAAAACAAAATATTTAAACTTGTTTTTGTCTGTTGGTTATCATGTGGTTGGAAGATTTGATAATAATGATGTTATTCTTGCACGCAAGAAGGCCATTAAACAGGATTTTATAAATGGTAAAGGTTGGAGGTATTTATCAGCTCATCTGCAAGCTCTTGTTTTTAAAGGATATTATGCAGCAGATGGGGCTTCATTTGCCAATAAAATATCTACTTCTGATGAACGACTAAAACTGCTTATTGAAGAAACGTCAGGACTTGCTGGATATTTTATAAGCAGCTTTGCAGAAGAAAAAAGAGACACTAATTATAAAAAAGAATCTATTCTTCATAGCTATCATTTTGTTATTAAACAACCTAATAATTTGTTGTGGAGAGTAACAAAAATAGAGAAAAGCTTTAGAACAGATGCTGCATTATGGTGTGTAGAAGAGCCTATAACACATTCGTTTACTTTAGAAAATGGTATTGTTACAGGAAACTGCGATCTTATCGACTTAGAAGATATGCTGCAAAATGGAACGGTTATCACAGAGACGCTTATTGAGAAGCCTCATAGCTTCTATACTGCGTGCAACGTAACAACACAGATTATAGCTCAAGTAGCTTCGAATCAATACGGTTTAACAAAACCTGCCGTATAAAAACAGTGTTAACTATCACAATAGGGTTATGCAGCTTGGCTGCGTAGCTAACGAGGTCGGTTGGAAAAGCTTATCTCGTGATTATACATGAAAGGTGGAATACCGAATGAATCATATTGAAAAAGCGGAACTAATGAAATCCGCAATCACACATCTTTACTGCAAAGAGGGGCGTTCTAAATCTTATATAGAAAAGCTTCTCGGTATTAACAGAGGGGTTATAAGCAGAAAGATTAGCGAATGGCAATTGCCAGAACCAGCCCCTAACTATTACATGAAGCCGTCTACAAGGAAGCAGATAAACCGAAATAGACAGCTAATCAAATCAATGCTTGATAAAGATTGCTCTATCACGAGTATATCTGAAAAGGCAAACGTGTCTCGAAAGACACTAACAAGCATTTGGCTTAAATATGACGAAGTTTTATCTAAAGCTTATCTTGATTGGAGGAATCGCAGAAAGTTAAGGTCTGCCCTAAACAATCAGCAAGCAAAAGATGAATCTAGTAGGCATTATGATATTAAAGATATGCCTAATGAAGAGTGGAGAAATATTCTCGGCTTTAGCAGATACATGGTTTCTAACTATGGAAGAGTTAAAAGCTGGAGTAAAAGAAGAAACGATTACTATCTTATCTCCGCTTTTCCAAATAAAAATAACGGAAGATTATATGTTTCTTTAGTTAGAGATGATCAAAAAACAAAGAATCTTAATCTTTCAAGAGTTGTTGCTCAGACCTTTATACCCCATGATGAGGCTTGTAATATTGTCAATCATATAGATGGCGATATTGCAAATAATAAAGCATCTAATCTTGAGTGGCTCTCGCAGGGAGAGAACAACAAACACGCTTATAAGACCCTTAATAGAACAAAGAATAGAGGCAAAAGATATAAATTTGACTACATTCTCTATAAGGGTAAATACCAATTTAAAACAATAGCAGCTTTTGCAAGGTTTATTGGTAAGTCTGAAACACAGACAAGAAGATATATCGACAATGCTGAAAAGCACGATATTAAACTCATGTATAATTGTATCGACTAATCGTACATATAGGGTTGCCTATATGGAAACACATTGGTTAGTGAATACCACGCTAACAAGAAATAGTCAGACATAATTTGAAACACAAATCTTATTATGATTGGGGCAGTCGTTTTCACTCTCTCATCTAGCACCATTTATTGATGTTAGCAGACAGAGAATCATGAAAGAAGTCACGACTGATCTACAGGATTCGATTGAAAGCGGAGCTATATCTAAAGAAAAGGTCTTAGAAATCGTTGAAAAGAGACTATTAAAGGAAATTAAGAGCGGTGTGCAAACTATTCAGTACCAGCTTCTAACACTAATGACTACCAACGGACAGACTCCATTTGTTACAGCATTTATGTATCTAAATGAAGTGCCAGAGGGTCAGCTCAGAGACGACCTCAATCTCCTTATCAAGGAGGTTTTGAGGCAGCGTATGGAGGGTGTTAAGAATAAGCAGGGTGTATGGATAACACCAGCATTTCCTAAGCTAATCTACGTTCTTGATGAAAACAATATCTCAGAAGGAACTGAATACTGGGAGACAACAGTTTTAGCTGCTAAGTGTACAGCAAAAAGACTTGTTCCAGATTACGTTTCCGCTAAGGTTATGAAGGAACTCAAAAATGGTAATGTTTACACGCCAATGGGCTGCGTAGACGAAAAAGAAGTTATTGACTATAAGATTAATGAAACACGCTATGTTGAATCGTTTGCTAAGGCTTGGAATAGACTAGCGTTAATGTTCGGAATAGAACTACAGCCAAACAAGAAGGATTATATTATCAATCCTAAAAATGTAACAATTTGGGATAATGAGAAGAAAAGCTATGTTGCCATGAAGCATATGATTAAAAATCATTCAAAGAATTGGCTAGAGCTAACATTCTCTAATGGTCGTGTTCTTGATTGCACGCCAGACCACCCATTTGAAACAAGTAATGGCGTAGTGCTTGCAAAGGACCTCTCTTCATTTGATGAGATTTTGATAGATGATGGTTGTGCAAGTAGCGAAAGTGTTTGCTTTGATAGTGATGCAGCGTGGTGTCTAGGCTTGATGCTATGTGATGGACAATATGAATCTTCTGTTGTTGTTTCGCTAGGTTTACACGAAACTGATATACTAAACGCTTTTGTTGAAAGAGCAAAGAGTACGTTCGGCATGAATTTTAGAGCTAAAACACAAGAAAGAGGCGTAAAGGGCAATTACCTTGATGTTGCTGCTGTTGGAACTGACGGCAAAAGATGTGTTGATCTGTCAAATCAGCTAAAAGAGCTTTTTGGAGCTACAGTAAAGCTTGATAGACATATACCATCAATGATATTTGATGCAAACAAAGAAGCTAGACTAGCGTTTCTTGCGGGCATGATTGATGCTGATGGTTATGTGAACAGTAATTCTAAAATATCAAAGGTTCAGATCGGTTCAACAAATAAAGAACTTGCTTTACAGCAGATGCTTCTTGCTCAGTCTCTCGGAATGAGAGCTAGTGTTTATAGAAATCACTATAGGAGCAACAAAAAAGATAATATAAGGTATAGGGTTGAGTTTATTCCAACAGAAGAACTTGTGAAGTATATTGTGTCAGAGAAGAAAAGGCTCAATGTTGTTAATACAGAGAGAAGCAACTTCTCAATAATGAATACTAACAAGTGTACTGTAACGGGTGTAACAGAAAGAGTGTTTGATAATAAGTTTAGTTATGACGTAACAACGGAGTCTGAACACTTTACTGTTTCAGGAATTTACTCTCACAACTGTAGATCGTTCCTAACCGTTGAAGATTCACAGCTAAACCCAGATGGATCGCATAAGTTTTATGGCAGATTCAATCAGGGTGTTGTAACAATCAACCTTGTTGATGTAGCTTGTTCGTCCTATGGAGATATGGATAAATTCTGGGAAATCCTAGATGAAAGACTAGAGCTTTGTCACCGTGCTTTAAGATTAAGACACGAAAGACTGCTTGGAACACCTTCTGATGTTGCACCTATTTTGTGGCAACATGGAGCGATTGCTAGACTAAAAGAGGGTGAATTGATTGATAAGCTGCTTTATAACGGCTATTCAACAATCTCTCTTGGTTATGCAGGACTCTGTGAAATGTGCTATTACATGATTGGTGAAACACATACATCAAAGAAGGGTGAAGAGTTCGCTCTAAAAGTGATGCAAAGGCTTAACGACAAGTGTAATGAATGGAAAGCCGCTGAAAACATTAGCTACTCAACGTATGGCACTCCGCTAGAATCGACAACTTACAAGTTTGCTAAGAACCTTAAAAAGAGATTTGGTATTATACCTCATGTTACAGATAAGAATTATATAACTAATAGTTATCATGTACATGTAACAGAAAAGATAGATGCCTTCTCAAAATTAAAGTTTGAAGCAAAATTCCAGAAGCTATCACCAGGTGGTGCAATCAGCTATGTAGAAATTCCAAACATGCAGCATAATATTGAGGCTGTGCTTGATGTAATGAAGTATATTTACGAAAACATCATGTATGCGGAACTTAATACCAAGAGTGATTACTGCCAAGTTTGTGGTTACGAGGGTGAAATATCAATTATTGATGGCCCAGATGGTAAGCCAATATGGGAATGCCCTAATTGTGGAAACCATAACCACGACAAGATGAATACCGCTAGAAGAGTTTGCGGTTATATCGGCAATAATGACTTTAATGCTGGAAGAATGGAAGAAGTAAAAGAAAGAGTGCTTCACCTATAAAACTAAGCCCCTTATGGGGCTTTTTATTATGCCTGAAATCGTGCGAAATTTAGCCGTAGAGAGGTTTTTATGTGCTTAGTGAGTATTTATACCATGAACAAAAATTTTGCGAGAAAACGGCAATATCGCCAGATAGTTTTTCGCAGATGAAAAATTTGTAAAACAACGCCATTAGCAAAATACTCATATGCGAAAATGACTTGCTTATCATGCACGAATAAGCTATAATATTCCCATATCATAGTTTGATTTTATAGTATGATTTAATAGTTCTTACAGGGCGTGTGGCCCGTTTATATAAATTTTTAAGGCAAACCGAAGGGTTTGTTTTTTAATTTCCAGATATGCCTGATGGTATATCTTTTTATATACAAAGTTGTTTAAAACAAAGGAGAAAAAAGAAATGAGTAACATGATTCCAGAGAAGAAAAATGAAATTCTCGAAATTATCGAGAATTCAAACCTTACAACAAGAGAGCATCTTGCTGAGGTACTGCATCTTAGTGATCGCAAGGTTAGGTGTTCGATAGAGAGCCTTCGCAGAGATGGCTTTCCAATCATCAACGGTATAAAAAGCGGTTATCGCTTAGCTGATGATGAAGCTGAATATCGCAACTGGCGTGATAGAGAGGTTGCAAGAGCTAAGAGTATTCTATATACAATTGGCAAAATGGATAAGGCATATAAGGACTGCAATCAGCTAATGGTTACAGACCTTGAGGATTTGTTAGTTTAAGAAAAGGAGAAAATAAAAATGAAGAGAGATCTAAAGGCAGTTGACTGCCTAGCAAATTTCGCAGATGAAAATGACATGCTGAATTTCCTAGAAGAAATGGACGCTTCTGATGAGTGGCTTATTGGCAACATCAGTTCGGTTCTTACTAATTGGGAAAATGACGAAGGCCATCTAAAAGTAAGAGTTGATGACGAGCTTAAAGATTATCCTCTTTCGCCTTTGGCAATTCCAGCGTTAGAGCGTAGAAGCGGAGATGATGCTAGTGGTCATGAATTAATGACTATAGAGCAGATTCTAAACTCTATGAATAACTACTGGAAATTACATGATGAAAGGGAAGAGGGAAAATTTCTGCTTAGAGGAGGAATGATTCTTTCTGCTGGTTCTCGTCAGTATGAATCAATCCCGCAGATGGATTTGGCTAGTAATTTTGCAAATCACTGCAACGTAAATGGTGGTAAGTTCCATAGTGGATTTTATACTCATGAAGGAACAAGCATTATTTACGAAGCAAGGAATGTCAAAAATACGAGATTCGGCTCTGCTTGGATCAAGATGGGGCTTAGTCCAAATCTATTAGATGAGGCTACAATACTCTATCAGCTACACACAGATGATGTATCTGGTTCAGCAGCTAGAGTTAATGCCGTTCTAAAGGTTGGTGGCTCTACGTTCCAGCTTGGTGAGGTTATCACTGTAAAGCATAGAGTTGGCTCTGGCTCGCTTAATGAGTTTTTGGCAGCACTCGCCCAGCTTGATGATGATATAAGTGAGGATCTTGGTAAAATGCGTGTTCTTATGAATACACCAATCAAGAATCCAACAAACACTTTAATATCAGCTATCAAAAAGGCGGGGCTTCACAAAATATCGAAGAAGGCTTGCAAGGAAATAGTTGAAAATGCTTTCTTCGCTAGAGAAGAGACTGCTTTTACTATATACATCTCACTTAGTGAAGTCACTAATACAGAGATTGGTAGCAAGCTATCGGAAGACAGAAAGTTAAGACTACAGAGTGCAATAAGAACACTTCTTAATGCTAATTGGTCAAAGCTTGATGTTGCTGGTGATGTAGAATTATAATGTTTAAGGGAGATTTATTCTCCCTTTATTAATTTGAAAAGGAGATAAGAAATGAAAATAAGCAAAGAGTTGCTAAAGGAAAGTGTGCAGCACGGCCTACAGGACATTCTCGAACAGGGCTTTCCTAAGGACAAGCTGATGGAAATTCTAAAGGTTGCTAGACCTATTGGAGATACTGTATATATATCAGAGAAGCTCGGCTCTGCTGACTTTGATGAGTTTTTCACAGAGTCAAGAAAGCACGGCTTAGATAACTCAATTGATTATGCGTATGGTGGAAGCACCGTGCCTTCAATCAATGGTATATCGCCATTCGTTGCTCCTATTGATGTTTATATGGAGATGCTTGATTTCCCATATGAAGCAAAGGATGATGATGACGAAGCAAAGGCAGACATCTTCTATGCTGGCCATCAGGTAGAGCCTGTACTTCGGAATTATTTCAGAAGACAGTTTGGTGACAGATATGTTGTTGTCAACACAGACCTACAATGGCAGTCAAAAAAGTGGAAACACTATTTAATGAATATTGACGGTTTGTTATACGACAAACAGACTGGCCAAGCAGGCATACTTGAGATTAAACATACCAGTCATATGAATGTTGGTACAATCAAAGAATTCGAAGCTGATGTTGTACCAGCCCATTATGATGCACAAGGTCGCTCTTACACAGAGGGATTTAATCTAGACTTTTGTGTATTCTTTCTTGGCTGGGGCTTAAGACCTGAGTTCACAAAGGCGGTTAGAGTTGAGAGAGAGCAAATGCTTGGAGAGAGTCTCCTTGATGTTTGCGAAATGTTCGTTAGCAAGAACGTAATGGAGAAAAACCCTCCTTCGTTCATGAATGTTAGGGATCGAAAGCTGGTTCGCAGATGCATTGAAGAAATCTATGGTGAAGTTGATCAGAACAAACAGCCGTGTGAATTTGATGAGTCTATGACGCCAGTCTTTGAAGAGCTTATGCTAAAGAAAAAGGCGTATGATGAGCTTAAAAAGAAAGAAAACGAGGCTAAGAAGAAAACAGAAGAAGCTCTTGCTGAATACGAAGAGTTGCAACTACCATTTATTGAGATCATGAAAGATGCTCCATATGGTATTGTGCTTGGTGGTGACGGCAAAAGACATACCCTCTGGTACAACACTAGAAATAGTGTAAGCCTTGAAAAGTTAATGAATGAATTTCCTGATGCATACAAGATGGCACAAAAGCCAGCTATTGACACAGCGGCACTCAAGAAGAACTCGCCAGAGGCTTATAAGGCGTGCTACTTGCCGTCAAACGGGAAAAGAAGTTTTAAAGTTAAGTAGAAAGGGGGTTTAATATCCCCTTTTATTAAGGAGGAAATTTAAGTAATCAAAATCATTGTCAATAGTGATTAAATGTGTCAAAAGGTATAAAAAACAAATAGAAAGGAGATGAAGAAATTGCTAAAAAGCTTCAAGACAGAAATAAATCCGACAGTTGAGCAAAGAAACAAGATTAACAAGACTATCGGCGTTTGTAGATATGTTTACAATTTCTACCTCGGTCACAACAAAACCTTGCATGATAAAGGTGAAAAGTTTATGACTGGTAATAATTTTAGCGTATGGCTCAACAATGAGTACATTCCTAATAATCCTGAAAAAGCATGGATTAAAGAAGTGTCTTCAAAGGCTGTGAAAAAGTCTATTGAAAATGGATATGCTGCATTTAGGAGATTTTTAAAACATCAAAGTGGCTTTCCCTAATTTTAAAAAGAAAGGTAAATCTGATGTAAAAATGTATTTTGTAAAAAATAATCCTAAGGATTGTAGATGCGAGAGACATAGGCTTAACATACCCACTTTAGGCTGGGTGCGCCTTAAAGAAAAAGGCTATATACCAACAACTAAAGACGGGTGAAAAATCAAAAGCGGTACAATATCCGTCAAAGCTGGGAGATATTATGTGTCAGTCCTTGTGGAAGTTCCTGGTGCTGAGACTTCTAATAATAGTAATGACGGTATAGGAATCGACTTAGGTTTAAAAGACTTTGCGATTGTTTCTGATGGTAAAACTTATAAGAACATCAATAAGTCAGCAAAAATTAAAAAATTGGAAAAGAAATTACGTAGAGAGCAAAGATGTCTCTCACGTAAATATGAGAATTTAAAGAAAGGAGAGTCCACTCAAAAGAATATACAAAAACAAAAGCTTAAGGTACAGAGACTTCATCATAGATTAGGTAATGTCCGTACTGACTATATCAATAAATCAATAGCTGAGATAGTGAAAACCAAGCCATCTTATATAACTATTGAAGATTTGAATGTGTCGGGAATGATGAAGAATAAGCATCTATCAAAAGCTATTGCATCACAAAAGTTCTATGAATTTAGAACTAAGCTTAAAGCTAAGTGTGATCAAAACGGTATTGAATTAAGAGTCGTAGATAAATGGTATCCATCATCTAAAATATGTCACTGTTGCGGTGCTATCAAGAAAGATTTAAAGCTTTCAGATAGAATATACCGTTGTAATTGTGGCTATATCGAGGATAGGGATTTAAATGCTGCTCTTAATCTAAAAGATGCTTTAACTTACGAAGTTGCATAATGAAAGCAAACGTAAGTATGTACTGTGGGCTATCGCAGGAATTTACGACTGTGGAGTGTACAAGAACTTGTGAGTAGCGTATCGCCAAAGCATACACATTGAAGCAGTAAGAAGTGTCCGCAAGGACTTCAATTTCTCGATGTGTTTGTTAAAGCACATTTTGAGTGGCAGGAGAAGTGAATATAATTGGAAGGTTTACGAAAGATCTCTTTAGTAGAGATGCTTTTGCAATAAAGCTCTTTAAGGCATATGAACCTATAGAAATGCCAGATGGCTCTATGGAATCATCGTTTGCTGTAAAAGGCGTTTTGCCAAGCACTGTTCTTGATGTGACTCTTGAAGGAGAATTTGATCCAATGCCTTTTGTTAGTGCAAAGGGTAAGAGGTTTACGTTTTCTGTAACGAGCTGCAAAGAACACCGTGTTGCCAATAGAAGCGGTATTACTAAATACCTTACTTCCATAAACGGAATTGGTGAAACTCTGGCTAAAAGAATTTATGAGATGTTTGGAGACGAAACATTTCATATTCTTGATGATGACATTGAGAGACTGAAAAATGTTCAAGGCGTTGGCAAGAAAAACTTTGAGCTTATCAAAGAGGACTATATGTCTAGGGGCGCAGCTAAAGATGTTTATGCTTATTTGCTTCCATTTGGCATTAGTATGAACAAAATTGGCAAGCTGTACGATAGGTTCGGAAGAAATACAACAGAGGTTGTGAAAGAAGATCCATATAAGCTGTTCATGAAGGGATATTTCAGCTTCAATGTTGCTGAGAAGATCTTCAAGAGCTTAAATGGCGATTCCTTAGCTCCAAACAGAGTTAAGGGTGCAATATTTCACGTTTTATATAATGTGGAACAACTAGGGCATACTTACTGCACTTGGGCCAATCTCCTAGACAATGTTTATAAGTTGTTTGGTGTTGAGAAGCTACCAAAATCAGAAAGGATGCCAATTGCCGAAAAGATCAGAAGTGCTTGCAAAAGTATGGAAGGTAAAGAAATTTACTGCCGTACAAGATTAAAAGATGGAACTCCAATATTCTACCGTGCTGTTACTGGCTATGCTGAGTACAATACGGCCAAAGAAATAAAAAGGATAATGGAAAGCTCTCCGTCCGAGAATAGATCTTACATGGATGATATTGTTGAAGCAGAGAAGGAACTCGGAATTCTTCTTTCACCAGAACAGGAAGCTGCTGTTGAAACAGTTATGAATTCTCAGTTCTCTGTTGTTACGGGCGGTCCAGGTACTGGTAAAACATCATTTCAGAAGGTTTTATTTAATGTCTTTGAAAAGTCTAGTAATGACGGCATTATGCTTGCAGCGCCTACTGGTAGAGCGGCAAGAAGAATGACTGAAAGCTCTGGGCTTCCATCAGGAACAATTCACCAAACACTTGGGCTAATGGCTACAGATGATGGTGAGTTTATTAACACAGAAGATAGTTCTGTGATTGATACAGGACTTTTGGTTGTTGATGAAGTCTCAATGCTAGATATTTTTTTAGCTGACAAGCTATTTACAGCAATATCAAGAGGCACTAAAATTGTGTGCGTTGGTGATATTTACCAGTTACCTTCTGTTGGTGCTGGTGCGGTACTTAAAAGCATGATTGACTCAGGCGAAGTTCCAGTAATCACCTTTACGAAGATTTTCAGACAAGCTGGAAATTCTTCAATCGCAATCAATGCTGCTAGAATTAATCACGGGATAAAAGAGATGGATTTTGACGATTCATTTGTATTTATTCCAAGAGATAGTTCAGAAGATATTGTTGAAACTGTTAAAGTAGAGTATGAAAAAGCTCTAAAGGAGTATGGTGATGATGAGACTATTGTTCTTACGCCATACAGAAAGAAAACGGCTACAGGAGTAAATGAAATAAATCCTATCCTTAAGGAGATCATAAATCCAATACCTAGTCATGTTAATGGCAGAAATAAGGTTGATAATATGGATTTATATCTTGGAGATAAAGTTATGTTCACCAAGAATAAAGGCGAACTAACAAATGGAGATATTGGATATATCACCAAGATTGAAGTCTCTGGGAAATCACAGATTGTTACTTGCGACTTTGGTGATGATAGGGTTGTTGAGCTTGCTGGTGCTGAGCTAGACTGCTTGGTTCAGGCTTATGCTTGTACGGTTCATAAATCACAAGGTGCAGAGTATAAATGCTGTATCATAATTATTGATCCAAGGCATGAAATATTGCTTAAGAGAAATCTTGTATACACAGCAATCACAAGAGCCAAAGAAAAGGTTATTCTTATCGGCGATATTGATGCTTATACAAGAAGTATTGATAAAGAAGATACTTCTAGCAGAAATACTCAACTTGATGATATTATTACTCTTGAAATGTCAAAATAATAAATTAGCCCCATTAGGGGCTTTTTTTCTTTTGGGAATGTGTTATAATTATGATATAATATTTTTGAAAGGAGAGAATTATGGATAACACAAAGCCAAATGTTAAAGAGGAAGTTAAGGAAGTAAAGGCAGAAAAGCCAGCACCAGCTTCACTTACCAGATACCCAGAGATTGAGGGTAAAGTCGAAAAGATGATTGAGTCTGGTGATATTGATAGCGTTCTTCTTCTTAATGAGCTTACACTAGCTAGAAATCTTGAGGATATGTCGGCTAAAGAGGTTAAGCAGTTCGGAGTTGTTTTTGCAGCACTAAGCACAAAGGATGGAATTATGAAGAGAGCTGGCGTATATAATACATCAGTTATCACAGATCCAGAAGATGCAGAGGATGTACTGCTTAGAGAAGATTTACATAACAAAGATGTTCTCGCCGTACCAAGACGATCGGTATTTGCAAACGGACATTTTAACAAGTAAGTTCTTGAGGGCTATAAGCCCTCTTTTATTATGCCCGAAATCGTGCGAAATTTGACCGTGGCGAGGTTTTTATACGTTCATTGGGTATTTATACCACCGCAAAGAAAATCTCTGAGAAAACGGCAATATCACCAGATAATTTTTCGTAAATGAATAATTTACAAAATAACGCCATCAGCAAAATACTCATATGCGAAAATATGAATCGCAGATGGGTAAAGCGGTAGTCTTTGAAACAATCTCTGAGTATGATATAATATAAGTATAGAAAAGGAGAAGATATGAGCGATATAAAAATCGAAAGAGCATGGAGTATGCCAAACAAAAATACCTTTGACGTACACCCAATCAAGAAAATGTTAAAGGAAGAAGTTGATAGCAACTTATTATGGATTGACCCGTTTGCAAATAAAAATAAGATTGCAACAATCACTAACGATTTAAATCCTGAGTTTGATACTGACTACCATATGGATGCACTAGAATTTCTTAAGACATTTGATGATTGCTCCATTGATGGTATTTTATACGATCCACCATATTCACCTAGACAAATAAGTGAATGCTATAAGAACATAGGACTAGAAGTGTCGAATAAAACAACGCAATCTACATTTTGGAGTAATCAAAAGAAGGAAATTTCTAGGATTGTTAAGCTCGGAGGAAAGGTTATATCCTTTGGCTGGAATAGTGGTGGTATTGGTATAAAATATGGATTTGAAATCGAAAGAATCCTGCTTGTGGCTCATGGAGGATGGCATAACGATACTATATGCACTGTTGAAAAGAAAGTGAAAAATGTATAAAAAATAGCGGGATAACCCGCTATTTAAATTACAGTAATTTCGCTGCTTCGTTTGCTAGTGCCGATCGCTCGCATTCAGATTGCAACATTGTTATCTGCCAAGCTAAAGGGCTTTCTTTCATCTTATCCATGATATAAGATAATCCGTTTGTTCGTTTATCTATATAGGTTTTATCGATCTGCTCTGGGTCGCCACACAGTACAATCTTTGTTCCCTTGCCAGCTCTGGTTAAAATTCCTTTCGCCTGAGTAACTGTGAGGTTTTGTGCTTCATCAATAATAAGATAAGTGTTTGTTAAAGACCTTCCTCTGATAAATGTCAAAGACTCGGTTTCAATCATTCCTCTTATTTGTTCTTTTGATAAAGACTTAGTTGCTGCATTAATTTCCTTTTCTAGCTTAACGATAGCTGAATGTAGTTCATTTATCTGTTTCTTTAGCTTTTTCTTTTGATTTTTAGGTGTATACTGACTATCTCTTTTCTTTTCAAGATTCTTTAAACGATTTTTCTCAGAGGTTAATCGCCTTTCTTTCTTTCCATTATCCCCTTTTGGATCTTGCCAGTTTTTAAGTAAAACATCAAGATTATCCATAATTGGTCTCATTAGTCCTGATACCTTTTTCTTTTCATCACCAGGGAGGAAACCAATATCGCCATCAAATCCAGAGTTAGGCCTACAAACAAGCACTTTATCATATTTGCCATTGATAACTTCGCTTAAACCACAAGCTAGACTATAAAATGTTTTGGCTGTTCCTGCTGCACCTATGATGATAACTGCTGGTGCAATATCTGCTGAGGATAAGAGAGCCTCTTGCATAAAATACTGTCCGTTGTTTCTTGGTGTTACTCCTAGCGGTTTTCTGCTTTTGTGTCTAAGCGGTTGCTCTACACCATTGACATATCTTTTTAATGCACCATTACTCTCAATGAACTGGTTTGGATATTCAGCAGCTTCAGTAGTTCTTCCTGTATACAATTGCTCTGGCACTTGTTCACTTTTATAGTCCTCTGCTTGGAATCCAGCGACTCTTGCTTTCAGTCTCAGATTTAGATCTCTAGTAACAAAAACAACTGGGGTCGAAAGGCCTTCCATTGCTACATTATATCTTACATAACTAACAGCAGCCAAAATTTTGTTATCATTTATGCTTGCATCACTAGTTAATAAAGGCATGGTTTTATCTATATTCGTTTCAACTTTTATGAGGCCATGATTTGGCAATCCAACTCCGATATTAATATCACCTTCATTGCTTAATAGTTCGAGCCTTCTTATTATGTCTCTAGCAGCTTTTGCAAGTTCTGGGTTTTTATCCGTTTTCTTACGATCAAGTTCTTCAATGACAGTTAGTGGTATGACAACTGTATTGTCTTTGAAGTTTAGAATTGCTGTTGGATCTTGTAGTAAAACATTTGTGTCTAAAACAAATATTTTATTTTCCTCTAAATATAAGCTCATATCGTTTTCTGTTTTATTCATAGTCTTTTGCCTTTCCAACGGCTTCATAGCCTAATATTGTGTTAAAGTTTATATAACCATCACTGCCAATAAATTCTCTCTCGTCTTCTCTAACATATATGATTACCTCAGAGCCTTCGTCTATTAGATGATTTTCTTTATAGTAAGGTATTCTATATGTTTTATCATCTCGTGATTTAACAAGAAAGCTTTTAATTGTAGGCTCTTTCTTTTTGATAGATATATCTATGATTGGCTTCTCATATGCTTCACATACGCCAACTATCTCTCTATATCCTACTCGGCTAATTGATAATATCCTTAAATATCCAATAAGACCTACTCCGATTCCAACAAGTATACTAATGATTATTCCCCATATATTAGCTAATATAAGGTTTAAGATACCTCCAGCTCCAGCTATTATCAGTCCTATTTTATAGAACTTTATCGCATTTTCTGCTACAGATATTGGAATATCATATTCGCCATAACTAAACAATTCTTTTATTTTCTTCATTTTCTACCTCTTTTCTTTTCTGAGAACTCAAGACCTATAGTTAGTTGTGTTTCAGACTCTTTTAGTTTTCCTCCGCACTTATAACAACCAGCAGGATTGTTTGATTGGACTGCTCCGCAAGATATACATTCGTGGGCCTTTATAAGCTTTAGCATAGCTGGGAATGAGTTACCTGATTTACTCTTAAATCCTGAAATTTCTTTCGTCTTGCCTTTTGTTACAAGCTCTTTTAAAACGGCCTCGCTTATATTTTTACCTATAAACTTCTTTGGAACTCTAAATGCACAGCCTTCTTTGTAGCCACTACATGCATATCCATCTTTAAAGTTAAGCATTTTCTTTCCGCAAACAGGGCAATTAATATCCATCTCAACATTATTTGTAGATATTTGAGTTACTTTATTTTTCTCCATTTCATTACACCACTCTGTGGCTTTTTGATTAATACTTAAAAGGAACACCCTTAGCTTAGAAACACACTCTTTTGGAGTTGAACTTTCTATTTCGTCAAGTTCTTGTTCCCATCTTGCGGTAAGTATTGGAGACTTAATATCATCTATTGTAATAGATTCTATTGCGGATATTCCTTTATCTGTAGGATAGATTGTGCTTTTCTTTCGCTCAACAAAGTTCATGTTTATAAGCCTCTCCATGATTGAGGCTCTCGTTGACGGTCTGCCAATTCCCTCGCTTTTCTTAAGGTATTCTCTAGCCGTTTCATCTTCCATCTTGCGACCGCAATTTTTCATGGCTGTAATAAGTGTCGCCTCTGTATACCTAGTAGGTGGAGTTGAAGTTTGCTCGTAAACGCTATATTCGCCAGTAGTTTTTACTTGTTCGGCTATACTATTTGGTAGTTCAGAATTGTTCACGCTACGCTGCTTTACATTAAGTGCCATAAACCCTAATTGCTTTAATATTGTTCCATTAGTCTTAAACTCTTCACTGCCAACCATAGTCGTTACTACTGTTTTTTGAGTTTCCATGCTAGGGCAAACTGTCATTAGCATCCTTCGGCAAATAAGGTCATAAATCTTTTCTTGCTTCTCATCAAGTCCTGATGGCGTTAGATCTGTAATTATGATTGCATCATGGCCACTTACTTTCGAATCGTTAAAATATCTATCTGGCATGTTGGTTTTAACTCTACCTTTATACTGTGGAAATCTGCTATCTATGATTGCTTCAAGCAGAAGCGGAACTTCAAGCTTTTTATCTTCCGTTAGGTAAGTTGAGTCAACTCTTGGGTATGTTATAAATCCATGTTCATATAGCGACTGTGCTATTTTAAGAGTCTGATCAAGCGTAAATCCATAGTAGTTGTTAGCATCTACTTGCAGTGCTGTTGTATCATATAACAGCGGTGGATTTTTCTTTTCAAGCTTTGTTTCAACGCTTGTAATCACGCCATTCTTATCTAAACCCTTTATTAGATCTTCTGCAAGCTCTTTCTTTTTAAAGTTTTCCTCTTGTTGCAGTGTGCCAGTATATTTGTTTCCATCTGGAAGAGTAAATTCGGCAGAAACACCGAAAGTTGTCTCTGGTTTAAAGTTGCGAATTTCATTTTCCCTATTAACAATAAGAGCTAATGTAGGAGTAAATACTCTTCCAACATTAAGCAGCCCTCTATCCTTTGATAAATACAATGTGGCCGCAATAGTGAGGTTCATACCAATAACCCAGTCGGCAATACTTCTAGCTCTGGCTGCGAGTACGAATGGATAATTTTCTGTTGAATTTACGAGATTTTTAAAGTCTTTCCTTATCTGCTTCTCTGTTTTGGCATTGTTTCTGAGTCTTAAATATGGCTTGGTTGTGCCAGTTAGATCATACACATATGCAAATATCAGCTCTCCTTCACGCTCCCAGTCGGTAGCGTTTATAATGAATTCTGTGCTTGGATCGTTAAATATCTGCTTCACTAATTCAAACTGTCTATCATCTCTCTTCCTGAAACGCTCTCTTGCTTTAGGATCTGGGTTATTATTAAGCCTTCTTTTGCTCTCAAACTTAGTTGGGATATATGGCAATGGAATCTTGTACCACTTGTCATATTCTGGCTCATAATCTTTAATGTCTTTTAGTGTGCCAAAATGACCCCAACCCCACGTTATCTTATATTCTTTTCCTTCGTATTTAGTAGAAATATATCCATTTTTACTAGATAGATTCTTCTTAATATCATCTTGATATTTGGATAAATTTTCCGTATTTATATGAGTTCCATTATAATTAAAACCGCCAAGAGCAGCGGCAAATTTTATGCCCATATCTTCTTTTTCTGCATATACTACAATCAATTAAATCCCACCTCCCATATTGACTAAAGCTATGGCCGCTATTGCAACAACTAATATTGCACCAAACGCCCCTCCGAGAACAATAAGCATCTTCTTGTCTCTCCGCTTTACTGTTGTATATTCGCCATTATCAAGTGGCTCTAGTGCATCATAAAAACTATCTTTATTGATCATCTCAGAGGCTTTTATGCTTGCAAGCTCCTCTTCTGTGAGGTCTCCTTCTTCCACTTCTTCACCATCAATAATGTATGTCTTTACATTGCTTTGAGCCTCATACTCTTTAAGCTTTTTCTTCTGTGCCTTTCTTTCTTTTCTTGTTAGTTTGCGTTCAGGCTCGTCTTCTATTTCTTCGATTATTTCATTGAAAGAACCCACGAGCATTGAACCCGTGGGTAGTTTTTCTGAATAATTTGATTCTAATCGCCTTGAACGATAAGTTATCAATTTATACATCTTTTATCTCCTATCTCTATCTGGATCTATTCTGCCAAAGTAATGATCGTAGTAAAAATCAATTGCTCTAAGGCCCATTACTGCAAACTGCTTTAGGTCGTCACTAGATAGGCCAATCATTATTCTTTGTTCAGCCTCATTGTATTTGTAATCTGGAACAACTCCCCCCGTAGATTCGTTTATCTTAGCTGGACCATCATACGCTGTTATTATAAATGGCTGTGAATTACCAGCACTTATAGTCAATATCCTTGCTTTCATGGTCTTTTTAGATCCGCCCTTAAACTCTCTAACTGGTTTAGGGAATTTGCTTCCGCTTTCCTGTGCAGCTTTCTTGCTTGCAGTAATCATCTTGGCTATATTCCCAGATAGAATATCTCGGCAGAGAACTTCCATTGCAGCCATATCAAAGTAAAAATCAATGCTTGATGTTACTCTGTTTCCCTTTTCTGCTTGCTGGTTAAACATTCTAAATCCAACGCCGATCTTGTCTATATCAAACTGCCCTGTCACTTCGATAAGGCTTTTTTGTGTTTTCTTGCACCAGAACTGCAAGTTTCCGTTGTCAAATCTACCGTCTCTCTTAGTCATTTCTCTTCTCTCCTTATGCTTATATTATATCATATTTCATGTATAATTCCAAGCATTACAAGGCTTTTTCAAACACGTTTTTCATCTCGTTATATCTAGCAATATTATACCCAAACACTACAAGTTTCTTGTTTCTGCCTTCGCCAACTGTGAAGGCTTCTGTTACCCATGCAGTCTGATGTTCAAGCAATCTACTACCCCTAAGTCCAGTTCTATATATTGTTATATTACTTATTCTTGCTGGAGACATCTTTACTTTGCCTTTTAATACCTCTGTGTAGATGCTTGCGGTCTCCTCGCTAACGCCATTAGTAGAGTCATAATTGCTCATATTTGGGGCTTCTGTCGGAAACGAATCAGAGAAATAAATGTTGCCAGACTCATACTTCTTGATTGCATATTTCTTGCCAACATCAAAAACATCAATAAACGCTCCAGCTAAAGAACTTTGGCTATCAGCAGGAATTTGATACATAGTTCCACTACCTAACTCTTTATCCCCTATTGTATACTGCTTAAACTGATTAGGTAATTTTAAAGAAAATCCTTTTGTGATCTCCACTTTTCTTGTGTCTTTAAATGACTCGTTAACGCCTGATATGTTCTTTACCATATAATCAACAACGGCTTTTTCTTTTTCAAAATTATCAGATGAGGTTATCATTGATATAGATGTTGCGACATTTTTATACTGAATGTAATATCGCCTTTCTGATGCACTAGCGTTTCTTGTCGTTTGTTTTCCTTGCAGTAAGTTTAATTTTGGGTAGTCCTCTACTGACAAAAGCAGATCTTTTTTACTTACTTCTGAGCCGCTGTTTGGCTTCTCGACATTCTGATCGATATATCTCTTATATGTGGTATTGTTTATAACAAAGTCTTCATATGCAATCTTCGGTGCTAATAGAGTTTTTACAGTACCTATATTGCTATAACCAGATTCGCCATCTGACGATTCAATATCTGTATCGTTCATTGAGTGTTCAATATATATTGTCGTATTCGTGCTTGGCTCGGTAAGTTTTATAAGATTGGCTGCATACACTTCTTTCGTGAATTTTCGTGGATAAGGCATGCTATATCCAGCATAGCAATCATCCATTTTAAGCATCTTATAACCCGTATTATTTTCTGTTCCTTGAAATGGTTTGTCAGAAGCATCTGATTTACTCTTTTCTGTTTTTACTGTATCTATCTTTCCTATATCTTGCTTTTCCTTGCCACAAGCCGTTATTCCAAAGCTTAATGCACATATAAGTCCAATTGATAATATGCTCTTCTTGTTCATGTCTACCTCCTGTTTCTCCTTATTATATCACATTTGGCTAAAGAGACAAAGTATGTTATAATTACGATATTTGGAGGTTACTATGAAAAGAAAAAGAAGAAAAAAGGAGCGTTTTTCTAGTGCTAATCATCATAAAAATGCTCTATTAAATACAGGAGATGGCGGTCAGCCTAAAAGGAAGAAAAGGCTTTCCAAAAAGCAAAAAAGAATGAGGATTATAGTTGGAGTTATCGTTTTCCTTCTTATGATAAGTGCTGGGGCGTTTGTAAAAAATATCCTCAATGAAAGACAGCTCGAAAGAGAGCGGCTTCAAACTGGCGAGATTATCCATCAAAAAGCAGATAAGAAAAATGTTGATGCAGAAGGCAATCAGATAGTTGATAATGCAACAGCCGATATACATATTATTAACGTAGGGCAAGGAGCTGCTGTACTCGTAAAAAACGGTGACAACGAAGCTCTAATTGACGGAGGAGGTGGGTCGGCTACAACAACGTACCTGAAATCTATTATCAATGATGGTGAGCTTGAATATGTAGTTAGCACTAATACTTCGCTTGAATATATTGGCGGTCTCCCAGAGGTTTATAGCAACTTCAAGGTTGGGAAAACAATATATGGCAAGAAAGATAAAAGTGACGGATTTAAAGCCCTTAAAAAGGTTGCAAAGAAGGCTAAGCAAGCAAATAATCAAACAATAGATCTCGGAAATGGTATCTCAATTGATGTTATTAAACCTAAATATAGTGATAGTGCTATATGCGTTGTCTCTCTTGGTGATAAGAGGGTTGTGCTTGGTGGAAACTCTACAAAGAAAGATATGCAGAGGCTGAAAGGCAAATATCAAGCAGTGTCAGCATACCTCGTTGAGGGAAGTGGGAAATTATCTCCATCTGAAAGTGTGATTGCAGCATGGAAACCTCAATATGCAATTATTTCTTCCTCAGCACCAAAAGATAATGCAAATTCATCTCCAAGCAGAGAGTGTATGGATCTGTTATATAAGCATTGTGGTCAAACATTCGCAACGTATAAATCTGGAACTATTAAGCTAACGCTATCAACACAATCATTAGATATATCTGTAAAAGATGACTCTGGAATTACGCCAGATTCTTACGCAAACTAGGGGCTATAAGCCCCTTTTATTGTGCCCGAAATCCTGCGAAATTTAGCCGTAGAGAGGTTTTTATGATGTTTAGGTATAATTAGTCGCCTATGAATTATTCATCTGCGAATGGTGTTTTCGCAGACAAGTATTTCCTTTTGCCGTTTTCGCATATAAGTATTTTACTTTATAGCGCCTTGCTGCTTAGTAAAATATTCATCTGCGAATCCACTTAAATGTTTGTTGCTTTATAATGACAATTAAGGTATAATGTTCACATATAAAGTTTGCTTTTATAGTCTGTTTCAGTAGTATTTGCAAATTTTATAAATATATATATTGTTGCGGGCGTATGCTCGTTTTTTTTATTTTAAAAAAGGAGATAAAAATGAAGAAAAAGGACTTTATGAAGAAAATTCAGGCGAACAGAAATACAGATTCTGAGTTCGCAAGACTACTTGAGGCATCACTATCAGAAACAGATAATGAACTTGCTAGAATAGTAGAGAGAAAAGGGAAGAGCCTTAATGGTGCTTCCAAAGAATACAAAGGCTTCATTATGGAAGCAAGCATGAAGTAGTAAAGGAGAATTGAAATGACAAAGACAAAAGCAAAGACAAGCAGCACAAACAACTATATGCTAAATAGGATTGAGGGATTTAATCCTTTTGATTACGTCAAGGAATCATTTGATTGCTATGGAGATCCAGTAATTGGTTCTAACGGAGAACAGAAGAAGTATCTCCCAACTGCCGCTAAGATTTTCTGGTTTAGACTTCTCTATCCAAACGGAAGATTTCGTATTACAAGGATAGAAAATGGCAATCCTTATGTTGCGATCTTTAATGCGGAGGTTTTCGCAGATAAGGATGATGAGAATCCTATCTCAACGTGGGAGTATGGAGTTGTAGCATCTAAAGATGATGCTGGTAGCTTCACAAGTTCTATTCAGGCTGCTGAAACAGTTGCACTTGGCAAGGCTCTATCAAGAGCTGGATTCGGTTGTGAAATCGAAATGCTTCTGGATATTGATCCAGATGAACCAGCTCCAAAAGAAGATAAGGCTGAACCAAAGAAGCGTTCTAAATCTTCTAAGAAAGCAGAGAAGGTCGAGGTTAAAGACGAAGCTCCAGCTAAAGAGGAAGCACAGCAGATCAGTGATGATGAAATCGCAGATCTAATGGAGGCAGCATGCAAAGATGCCGAGGTCGAAGAGCCAAAGGAAGAGCCTAAAGAAGCTCCTGTTGATGAAGCATCTGATGTAAGCGAAGAAGCTAAAGAAGAGGCATCAGAGGAAGCAACAGAAGAGAGCGGAATGACTCTCGAAGAAGCACTTGCTACACCAATCAAGGCATCAAAAAATGCTGGTGTAAAGATTGCTAATCTTGAAGGCAAGACGCTTGGCGAAGCTATAGAAGACTATGCTGGTTTTGAAGAAACTTTGCTTAGACCAAATATGGCTAAACAAGTAACACCAGAAGTAGTTGAAGCTGCTAAAGTCATTATTGCAAAGAAGTAATAATATATAGGCGGTTAAAATACCGCCTTTTATTATTGAAAGGAGGCACAATATGGATATATCAATACTTGATGTTATCCATGATTTAGGCTTGCCAGTCAAGCTTAGAAAGACCAGTGGAGATATGGACTGCCCTGTATGCGGTGGTAAGAAAACTCTCCATTTCGATCTAAACCGAGAGGTATTTAATTGTCCGAAGTGCGGATCAATAGGCGGAGGGGTTCTTGATGCGTGGGCGTTTTTTAGAAATGTTGAAGGTATCAACAAGAAAGAAAAACGTAAAAATGCAAAAGATGATCTTGAAAGTTTTTATAGAACAGAAGATGTCATTGAAGGCTGGCAAGATTTAAGAGAAGAAAGAAAACTTATTCTTCCACCAGCTAAAGAGTATGAACTCGCCCCAATTGAGCCAAGAGATTACACATATAAAAATCTCTTAGATATGCTAAAGCTTACAGAGGCTCATAGAAGGAGTTTGCATAAAAGAGGGTTAACAGACGAAGACATTAAAGCTTATGGTTTTAAAAGTTTTCCTAGAGCTAATCTCGCAGGAATTGCTTCGTCATTACTCTTTAAAGGATGCAATCTTAAAGGGGTGCCAGGGTTCTATCAGGACGATCAAGATAACTGGACTCTAACATCTTACGGGAATGGAATTCTTATTCCTGTTAGAAACGCAAAAGGACAAATACTTGCATTTCAGGTTAGATTGGATAACGGAAAACCCAAGTATTTAACGCTATCATCATCTGGTAAGTATAACGGTGCAAGTGCTAAAACATTTGTGCATTTTGCAACTAAAGAGTATTCAGATGTATCTACAGTTAAAAAGGTAATTCTTACAGAAGGGCCTTTAAAGGGAGATATAATTAATAAATATCTGAATGTTCCTGTTCTGGCCATACCAGGTGTGAACGCCATAAATCACTTGGAAGCGATTATTCCTCAGCTAAAAGAATGTGGCTTGAAGACCGTTGAAATAGCTTTCGACATGGATTTTTATGACAACGAATACGTCAAGAAAGCCCTTATCAAAATGAAACGTCTATTATCGGATTTCGGTTTAGAATACATTCAGTTAGTATGGAACAAAGAGCAAAAGGGATTAGACGACTTTTTGCTAAGCATGGAAAAGGAAACGCAGCAATAGCTGCGTTTTTTTTATGCTCTGAATTGACTTTGTTGTTTAATGTTGTATAATATTCTCATATAATTCTCAATTAAGGAGGCATGATGAGTAATATAGATAATACAGTAGATTTGTTCAAAGCTATTAAAAAAGTAGAAGATGAACATAACAAAGATGGAGTTTACTTTTGGACTACCAAGAAGCTTCTCCAAACCTATAGGGCTTTAAAAAACGATATAGTCAACGAGAAGGTTCTATACTCAATGGATCTGATTGGACTGGATAGATCGAAAAAGATAGATGACAACATTGACATCCTGTTAGCTCTTCCAGATATTGATAACGACATTATTTATCGTTCAAACAAACTTAAAGCCTTTTGCACAACGTCTGAGATTGAACAATGTAAAAACTTTTCTAACATCATTGATGCTGGAATGAAAGCTCTAAAGGCTCTGGATAAACCTAGTTATGATTTACTATATAACGCCTTTATCAACAAAGAGGTAAAGGATTATCCATTATTAATTAAAGAATCAGAAATGCCTACACCAACATATTATAGGCATAGAGATTCAGCCATAACCAAGCTGTCAATTGTAATTTTTGGGCCATTTGGTCAAAGACATCCGCTATCTAATTTCAAAATCAGTGGTTCAGAAAAGAAGTATAAAAAGTTCTTTGATGTAGCTGACAAAATCGAAGAAATGTTCGGTGATGGATATGAAGATTAATTTTATGGCGGGCTATCCCGCTTTTTTTATTACAACAAGGAGGTATATGAATGAACATTATTAATTCGTTAGGGCTATCAGGGTATCTTCCAGATATGTCTATATTCCGTTCTACGCAAGACTTTATTAATGTAAAAAGCATAGAGAACGGAATGATTATTACTAAAGATGATCGGTATATTAAAATACTAGAAGTCCTACCAATAAACTTTGATACAAGGCCAATTAAAGACAAAGATCGAGTTATATTCAATTTCGCTCAATGGCTTATGATTGCACCAATCAATATCCAGATTAAGATTATGACGGAGAATAGTGATCCATCTCTACTCATAAAACAAGTAGAAGATAGATATAAAAGCGAAGAAGATTATGCTGTAGAGCCACTAGTAAAAAACTATGTAAATTTATTAAGGGCTTTACATATGTCAGGAACTATAGCGAAGAAATTTTACTTGATTATTTCCTATGACGAAACTGGTATTAATAGAGCGACTGACTTACAAGATATATCAATGGAACTTGCAAAGAAGACAGAAGTTGTAAAATCATACTTCATGAAAATGGGGAATATAGTAAACATGATTGGTGAAAACCTACACTCTCCAAACGCTAGTTCACAAGAAATATGGTCAACGAGCGAGCTGTTCTATAAGCTTTTAAATCCTAGAACAAGTCAAAAGGTTAGCTTTAAAGAAAGAGTTCAAAGACTGTACAGCGATACAAAAACTGTTATGGAAGCTGATGATGCAAAGCCACCAATTGATAGCTTGATTGCTCCAACTGGCATAGATGTTTCACCACCAGACTGCGTTGTTATTGATGGAAGATATTACACTTATCTCCTTGTTCCTAGCAATGGTTATCCTAGTGATGTATGGGCTGGTTGGTTCGAGCATATATTCAAATTGAAGGCTGGAGAGTCGGTGGATATATTCCTTCACAAGATTCCAAAGAATAAAATGCTGCAAAAAACATCAAGCGGAATCAAGTTTACTGGGGTTAAGCTATCCGAGAAAAACGAAACTCAGATGGACTATGAGCAGACAGAAAACGCTTTGTCATCTGCAATGTACATCAAGAAGGCAATCAATAATAATGGAGAAGAACCATTCTACATAACTACCATGATTACCCTATCTGATGATAGATATGAGAGCCTCATGGATAGAAGAAATGAACTTATGGAGAGCCTCAAGGCACAAGAAATAACTCTATTGACTCTTCCATATTTACAAGAAGAAGCTATGTATAGTTCATTGCCGTTGCTCCAGTTAAGTCCAAAACTGTTTGATAAAGGCAAAAGAAATATCATGACTTTAGGTGTGGCTTCGTCATTTCCATTCGTGTCTGCTGACATGACTGATGAGGGTGGATTTATGATTGGAACAGACACTCTAAACGGAACATTATGTATTATCAATCCGTTTGATAGAAAAGCTTACGCTAATGGTAATACAGTTATTCTTGGAACATCTGGTGCTGGTAAGACATATCTACAGTCAGTTTTAGCATTAAGAATGAGAGCGACTGGAACGCAATGTTTCATTATTGCCCCTCTAAAAGCCCACGAGTTTACGAGAGCGTGCAGAGGAGTTCAGGGATCATTTGTAAAGATTTCGGCAGCATCAAGAAGTCATATAAACGTAATGGATATTAGGCCAGTTGATAACGAAGTAGCAAAAATATTGCAAGGAGAAGATATATTAGAGAATAATATTTATCTTGCTGACAAGATACAGACTATCATTACATTTATAAGTTTACTTGTGCCAGATCTTGAAAATGATGAGGAACAAACTATAGATACATGCTGCGTAAAAGCTTATGCACGATATGGAATTACGGAAGATAATGACTCAATATACGTTGATCCTATGGATAAATCTAAAGGCTTAAAAGAGATGCCAACTCTTGGAGATTTATACGAAGAATTAGAGAATAGTGAAATTTCAAAACGAATCTTGCAGATTTTACAGAAATTTACAACAGGGTCAGCAAAGAGTTTTAACCAAAGAACTAATGTAGACCTAGACAATAAATTTATTGTATTCGACCTATCTGCTCTTGATGGTAGAATGATTCCTGCGGGAATGTTTATTGCATTTGACTTCATTATGGGAAGAATAAAAGAAAATGTTCTTGAGCAAAAAATGGTGTTTATTGACGAGGTTTGGCAGCTAATTGGTGCTGGTGGAAACGCAAAAGCTGCTGAGTTTGTACAGCGTATGGCTAAAATCCTCAGAGGATATAATGCTGCTATGAGTGTTTCTACGCAAGATATTTCCGACTTCTTTGCCCTTGACGGAGGTAAGTATGGCAGTGCTGTTATTGCTAACTCACAGATCAAAATACTGCTAAAAATGGAAGAAAGCGAAAGCTCTTATTTAAAAGGAAAGATAAATCTTAATTACAATGAACTTCGTGATCTTGAGGGTTATTCAAAAGGACAATGTATTGTTTGTGCTGGATCAAATCATATTCCTATGCAAGTTATAGCTTCGCCGTGGGAACATCAATTGATAACAACAGATGCAGCAAATCTAAAGAAAGTTTATGAGAATATGTTAAGTGAGGTACAAAATGAAGATGTTAACTAGTATTGTTGTTTGTCCTGAGGGAAGCGAAAAGCTGCTGTCTTTATTAGATGAGTTTAAGTGCTTGAATAAAGAACAAGCCATAATGTTCTTAATGCAGACAGATGAAACATTCAATCGAAAAAGATGCGAAGTTATAATTAATAAATTAAAAAAGGCTGGAGTGATTATAGAAAATGATAACTTCATTTCGAGAGATAATCCTGAACCAGATCAAAAATTAATAGATGCGTTCTGGGTTCTTCTCCATTATGTAGATGAAAACAGTAATGTATCAAGAGGTCGTTATCCAGCAGAAATTGTGTTTGAACATGATGGCGTTATTTCGGAAATACTTGTTTGTAATGAAGACTTGTTGAGTAAGATGGACTTCTTATCAAAGAGATATAAAAGAAAAAATAAAGTCGAGTATTACATTTTAAATAATTCTGAAACGATAGACGAATTGGATGATGAACTTTATCCAGAAGATCCATTCTCGATAATTACTGTGTCGGGCGAAGATGAAAAGGGAATACCTAAAATGATGTTCCATGAGGTTATATCAAGCGAAGATATTAATTCAAAACCCAAAGCGAAACCTAGCAGTGATTATATAAGCATTGAGGAAGATGGTGATTATGATGAGTAATAATCAAAATGAGTTGCTTCGTAAAGTCTCCGATATTCAGCGAGGGCTTTTACAGCAAAATAAAGATTTGACTGCGCTTTATACAGAACTTTCAAGAGTAAACTCTATAAGTAAATTTGACTTTAAAAACAATGCCGAAACTGTTTATAAAATAGCTTTAGAAACAGAAATGTTACTCAATAAAAGCAGAGATATTGCTCTTGAATCAATATCTTATTTAGAGAAAAATAAAACATCAAAAAGTGCGTATAGCGTTATTAAAGATAGCACAAATGATGATGTTTTTAAGAACAAAATCACACCTTCTCTAATATATTTTCGCTTCCCAATGCTTACTCCAAAGTATTCAAAGCGACAAGGAAAGTATGAACAGATGTGCGATTACACAATAAGAAATTATATTAAAGATTCGTTGTCAGAGCATCAATCTAAGCATGGATATTTTAATATCTGGGATAAATTCACCATCATTTTCATCCACCATTTTGATGGAAATTCGGAAATTTGCGATACAGATAATTTCGATATTAAGAAGCCAATAGATGCTTTAATTAATGTTTTGATCAAAGATGATGGCGTAAATAACTCACATATTATTCAATATTCTAAGCAAGATAATGCTAATTATACTGAGATGTATATAGCAAAAGGACATAATATTACAGCCGCTATAGACCGCAATTTGCCCCATTTTTAAATAACGAAAAATGCACGTTTTGTAATTCTTGAAAATACCCCTTTTTAGGGGTGTTTTTTTCGTTAATTAGAAAAGTGTTGAAATTCTAGGCAAAAGTAGTGTAAAATGCAAGGGCAAAACATACGCATTAGGCTCATGGGTATGTTTTAGTCGAAAAAATAGGGGTGAGAAGAAATGTTAATTGAAACAAGAAACATTGTCGATAGAGTCATGAGCCGTCTAGCTGTCTGTGGCGAACTATCTCTAGTAAATATACCAAAGGGATATGAGCGAGATATGACACGGAAGATGCAGCGTGACGGGCTAGTGACTATCAGCAAGAAAAGAGAGACTGTGCGAATAAAGAGCCCTCTCGGTATAGAGTATCTACGGAAGTATGATATGGAGCTCTACGAACACTATATGGGTCTGACTAACAACCATGTGTTCAAGAGTACAGAGAGAGATAGGCTGAGGTATAGGGAGATTGGCAGAGTCGGAGAGATAATGCTTGCCTCTGGCATTACGATCGACAACATCAAGCTCGAAGAACGCAGCAACATCTTCGGCAGAGAAAACTATGACAACGTGATCGATTCCGTACTCGGAGGAACTACCTTTTTCGGATATAAAAAATTCGCAGATGAGATTTTAGAAATGGTCGCAGGACTCGCAGATGAGAAAAATTATTTTTCAGGCAAATTCGTGAAATCAAACGGAACGCACAAGCAGATAACACCGAGCAAAATAACAGGCATATATTTTTCGAACAGGCGTTCGTATCTTATATACTACATAAGTGAGTTAGAGACAAAGATGGTGATTAATTCAGAGAAGGGTATGATTGCGTGGCTAAGGAGACTACACGAGAAGGCATATGGTCTTGTCGCAATGAATGAACAAGCGACAGAAAGCCCTAATGGGGAGGCTATAGTTTTTTACAACACAGAGGAAGAACTAGAGAAGATGTTATACCCAAGCACGAATAGACATTTTTCACCGAAGCTATTCAGTAAGTATTACGTGATACCTGACAATGAGTATAGAGATATGATACTGGCAATGATTGGGCACAAACCTTTTTCGGTGGATGAGTTTCTGACATGCGACTACTCTCTGATCGAAAGATTAAAAAACAAAAACGAGCCAACAAGCGTTTTGTGTTACGAATGGCAAACTGAGTTTTTGCGAAAGCATCTGAAAGGACATCCAATCACATTAAGAGTTATCACCAAAGAACAAGAACAAGAAATAGCTAATCGTTTTAAGTAAGAGATACGCTCCACATCTAGTGGAGTTTTTCTTTTTCAAAAATAACCAGAGACTCTCTTGGATTAAAACAAGCTCCGAGTAGACGCCTACTTCAACAAGGCATTACTTTTCATTAGGGTAAGGAACAAAGACAGCCTTAAACCTTTTTCATTTTTCGCAGATGAGAAATTTCAGATAAAGAGAGAGTTTCTTACGCATGTGAAATATTGCAAGTACCGTAAGAGATAAATATGACTAGGAAGATTTATTGAGGGGGTTGGTGATAATAATCTCTGTGTGAGGTTTAATAGACTTATAGGGTTCGACACATGTTTTATGAAATTAATTACGTCACAACCAAGAATATTTTCGCATATGGGAATTAAACGCATAGGAGTTAACCTCATGTTTTTCGCAGATGAATAATTTAGTCGGGCTACACAAAATACTTATATGCGAAAACCATAGATGGTCGTCTTACTCACAGGCACTTTTATAAAACTCATTCATTCACCATACCAATCATATTAGATCTGTTTATACGCCCAGATGGTGATTGGATGTGTAAACCTTTTTCCCAGACGAAAAGTCATGGCCAACGAAAGAACGTGTCACACATGAGAAACAGCATCAAATATTTGCGGGGAAATTTTAGCGTAGGAGAGAGAAAAGGGTTGTAGGTATAGTTTATATCGTCTAGGGAGTAATAAGGGCTTAGAGGAGAGAATAAGATCGCAGATAAGAGAAGCGTGATTGGTGGCAATGTCTCTTGTGGGGGTTAAGTGTCTCGTGGGGCTTGTTATCGTTCGCCGCTTAATTAATTACGTCACGGGCTAGATTATTTTCGCAGATGAAAATTCGTAATGTGGAGACAGGCCATATAGCTTCGCCGTAGGTTTTTAGTTTTGCCGTGTGCTTTTTCGCAGATGAATAATATAATCGGCTTGCATAAAATACTCATGTGCGAAAACCGCAGATGGTCGTCTTGCCTCTAAACTCATTTCTTTACCGCACCAATCATACTAGATGTGTTTTATATACCTAATGGTGATTGCCAGAAGGGTAGTTATTTAGGGGAGGCTCTATTGTGTGGTCGGGTTGGTTCGGGAAATAGAGCTTTGTCGTGAGATATACCTGCATAGCAATTAATCTTTCCTGCACAACTTTTTCGCAGATGAGTATTTTGTGATTTTTCTCGTATGCGAATTTTGCTTAAGGTTCTATGAGTGACATAAGGCTTGCTAACATATCGTCATCTTCAATCAGGATATATGGGTTGTGATTGGAGTTAGCTCTGGGCTGTATTGGCTGTCTGTGAAATTTATGCCTGCCGCCACTTAACCTTGCGAACGATCAGTTTCGCAGATGAATAATTTAGTGAACAGCTTACTATGGTTCTTGGCGGCTTATAGTTTTTCTTGTCTGCGATTCTGTTAATTCACAGATGGGTATTACAGCATAGATATTCATCCAATCATGAATAGGGTGATTGGGTAAGTCATCTGTTCGGGCTATGCTGGGTATTAGATTTAATTCGGGAATAGGTTAATGATGAGATGGTCGTGACGTGATGAATTACTTACTGTGTATCTTTTCGGAGGCATCGTTTTCGCAGATGAATAATTTATGTTCGGATGAGTGTTTATATTTTAAAATACTTGTCTGCGAAATAGGTGTGGGTTTACAAATGCCTAATAGGACTCTTACCGTGCCAATCATAATAGACTTAATTCATGTATGAGCTATTGATGATTGGGTGCATCAGTCTTTACGGGTGATTGGGTCAAGCTCTCGTTGTGTGGCTTTTAGTGAGACACATAAGGATGTGTCGTCTCCCGTAAAATTAAAAACACTATGGGCGATTCTTTTGAAAGCCTGCCTGTGGTTTAGGCTGCCTGCACAATATTTTCGCAGATGAGAATTTTACGCCTGCAAGATAAAAAGCTTGCCTGCTAATAATTACAGAGTGGCATTGACTATGCATAAGTAATCCGCATTACTCCGCCAATCAATGTACCATGAGTTATGTTTTGATGTATCTGACTCTATGATTGGCGTGTATGACATATTGCTCCCGTAGATCAATTTGGTATCGGGTGGTTTTACGAATGAACCAGATTTATAATCCTCACTCGACTAGATTGATATAGAGGGGTGTGGTATTCCCTGTCTGTGTTTTGGCGTGGCCATCTAAGTTTGTTTGCACACCTGACTTGCTGCGAACGATTATTTTCGCAGATGAGAATTTTAGAGATAGCCCTTATCTGGCAGCGGTCAAAATACTTGTATGCGAAATATCTGGGCGTGATGACAAGACTTCTTCCTGCAATCATGATATGAATTTAGTGATTGGCGGTATGGCTCTTGTATTTATAGGCCCGTTTGGCGAACAGTAATGACTCTGTGAATAAACATAAAGGATTGGGGAATAAAGGCAATATTTTAAGGAGTAGGTGATTGAATGTTTAGCAAGCGTGATTGGCGTGGATTACATTAAGGGTATTTAAGGGTGGTGTGATATTGATTGCTTAGGTCGTTTTCGCAGATGAATAATTGACTATAGATGGTCTTGCTGAATTTATATTTTTCATATGCGATTCTACTCAAAGGGGATTTTAGGATAGATGACTCTCATTCAATCGGGGATATGTGCTTGGAAGATTATCTCTGCTTGATGGTAATAGGCGGATTATATGTTTCGTAGCCTCATCTTCACATGCTTGCGAATAAAGACATAGTTGTGGGAAAATAGTTTTGGCGATATAAATGCTGTTACCAACCAATCACAAAAGAGGTTTTCTTGGGTAAAAGTTGGGTTTAATTAATTGTCTTTGAATAACGCATATACCACATGTCTATCTGAGATGCCACGAGAAGGTCGAAAATTTGACCATAGCGAGGTTTTTATGGCGTTTAGGTATAAAGATATGGCTAGGCGTGTTTTAAGCATAAATGATTGGTGTTGTCTGCGGGCAAAACTTCGTCTCTGACTACGTCAAGTAAAGCTAATAAAAAAAGAGGGGCTGATACCCCTCTAATTATTTTTGATTTGCAGGGTTCTCAAACCAAAGTTGTCAAGCCCGCATCTTTTCTTGAAGTAAGATCTAAATTTTTTGTCTCCTTCAAAGCATTGAACGAATACCCGTTCAGCATGGTGGATGCAAAATCTACCCCAGAAACATCACTATTTGTGAATAAGGTGTTTCGTACTAGGGTGTCGTTGAGTATGGCATTAGTTAGATTTGCACAAATAAGCGTGGATAGTTGAAGATCGGCTTGCGTGAAATTCGCAGATGAAAGATTTGCACCATCAAAACTTGTGCCATAAATTTCTGCTTCTGTAAAGTCTATACCAATCATGCTTGCATTGCTAAAATCACAATGTGCTATTTGGCTTTTTTCTCCTTTAGCCTTATCTAGCTTTGTATTCGTGAAATCGCAGCTAAAAAATTTTGCTTCATACATGTTTACGCCAGTCATATCCGAGCCAGAGAAGTTGCATCTTACAAATTTGTTTATGAGGTTCTGAAAATCTAATTCAGATAAATCACGGTTGCTAAAATCAAATTCAACAAATGCATCACGCCCATCAGCATCTAAGTCAAAGAGCAAATCACCAAATTCTTCCTCGGTCATCTTCTTAAGGTCGCTCATTTTATTCTCCTCCGTTCTTAAACACAAACCCATTAATTTTGATCATGGTTGATTTTAGAATGCAATCATCAATACCGCCACCGTCACTATTTTGCTTGGCGATTATCTTGGCTTTCTCCAAATTGCAATTACGAATGATTGTTGCAGTCATATTGATTTCATGCATCTCTAAATAACTCATATCACAATCCAAAAATAATGTATCACAAATTTCTCCAGTCCATAAAGTGTTATGTAAATTGCAATTGCTGAACTGAGAGTTTTTTATTTGCATTTGCTTCATCTTGGTGTAATCGAAAGCGCATTTATTAAACTGGCAATTGTCAAACTTGGTAGATTCAAAATTTGCCCAACCCATTGGCGTATTTTCGAATTTGCACTCTCTGAAATCTGCACAAGCTAAATCACAACCCCTTAGGTCACAGTTAGTAAAATTGATTTTATAGAATGACTTGCCAGACAAATCTTCGTTTCCCATATCAATATCAACAAAAGATTTTTCACGCCACACGGCAAAATTTTTCCCGTGCCAATTCATTTCTGACAAGGTTGTCTTTTTAGGTATGTTCATTTCGCTTCTTCTTTTCTCTTTCTTTGATTTCATTATACCATTTTTGAAACAATTTTGAAACACTTTCAGGCAAATTTTCTTAAATTTATTACCAGTTTCACACTTTCGGAGTGGACTATCACAACAGAGATGCCCCAAATCGTCCAAAATTTGACCGTAGCGAGGTTTTTATAGCCAAATTGAGTATTTGTATGTCTGCGAATAAAAAATCGCTTAAAAACGAAATTTTGAGCGAATGTTAAAAATGGTTCAACCTTATTTTTAATAGTGCGTAAAAAAAGAGGAGCTTACGCCCCTCGTGAGCAGCCTAGACTACCCGTCCAGTAAACGCCATAAGCCATGCCAACTAATGACGTTCCAGCACATCCTCCTGCAACATGACAGGCGATTAGCTTGGCGGTGGCAAACCGCCAAGGCAAACATAATATTTTATTCCGAGATTTATTATATCATATTCGCTATCGAAAAGCAAGCTCTTGATAAGGTTATTCTCGCTCTGGCTTGGTTCGGATTGATACAGCCGCTGTGCCAGTTAGGTCGATTGCGATTGGTGATACCTCTGGCTCTATGAATAAGACGTTAGTTCTGCAATCACGAAGTCTACTCTTGTCAAACTCACAGGACAACATCTCAACATCAATGAATAGACTGTTTGAGATGTCTACTTGCCTAAAGTCTGCATGGCTGAATCTTGAAGCTATAATCCTTGATGCAATCATGGTAGCACCACTAAGGTTTGTGTGACCAAATTCGCAAAACTCAAAAACGCAGCCATTTAGATTCGCATCTGACAAATCCGTTCTCGAAAAGTCTACGTTCCAAAACTTTCTGCCAGATAAATCCTTCCCTCGCAGATCAAGATATTTCATGCTCAGAGTGTCGTCATACCCTCTTGCCCTTGTTAGTTTCTCACATTCTCTATCATCCGCAAGTGTCAACAGATCATCTAGTTCTTTATCGCTTATTTTAAACACGCCATCTCTCCTTTCTTTATTTTTATGATGATTTACAAGGTTCTCAAACAACATGTCTCGTTTCTCCTTTGTTATTTATATTATATCATATTTTGTAACTATTTCCAAGAGGTATGATTGGGTGGAACACTTGCTTATATCAAAAGTTAGTAAGTTCGGTATTGAATTTAAAAACAATATATGTTGTGATGTTGTAAAAATGTGATATAATTAAAATCAAATAAATGAGGAGATGATTTAAAGTATGGATAATCAGGAAATAATTAGTTCAAGCATAAATATAGACAGCAATATTGTGTCGTTGTCTTTGAAAAATTTTACCGCAAGCGAAATGGATATATTTCTTGCTATTTGCTATAGATGTCAAAAACAAGGTTCTGCGGAGACAAAGATTCCTATTACTGAACTTAGAAATCTTACGAGGTATAGAAATGTGAGCAATAAGGATTTTATGGAAGCAGTAAGATCAATGGTAATAAAGCTACTTTCTTTAGACCCCAAGATTAAAAAGCCCAATACTATTTTTTCTTTATTTATTCCGTTTGTAGTCTTTAGATTTGACTTAAATGTAGGTATCGAAGTGAAATTAAATGATGAGTTCTTGTACTTGTTTGATGATTTTCTTAAAGACTACACAGTGTCGGATATAAAAGAAAGTGTGGCATTATCATCTTCGTATACAAAGTGTATCTACAGAGTGCTTCGATATTTAAAACGCAACAATCAACCAGCGTGGATTATTTCCCTTGAAGATTTTAGGGCTTTTATGGATCTACCTAAAAGCTATAAAATAGGAAATATTGATCAAAGAGTGCTTAAACCAAGCATAAAAGAATTATCTAAGTTCTTTCCAAACCTTAAAGTGGAAAAAATATATTCTGCTACAGTAGGGAGAGGTAGACCGTCTGTGTTGGGTCTAAAGTTTACTTTTGATAAGGTTTCCACTAGGCGAAATAAAGATAAGTAGGACTGCAAAACATACTATATTCCCATAGGATTAGGCCAGTAAGCATATGATGCTCTGGCTATTTTTTTATATAAAATAAAAAGTGCCTCATAGAGACACTTAATAGTATTCACTGTAATCGTCATAGCCATCATCATCCATATCGTATGGGTTTTCGCAATCATCATCAATGCCGTTGTTATTTAGATCGTTTTCATATAACGGTGGTTCTGGTGCTTGCGGATAGTCGTACGGATTGTAATATTCTTCATCGTAAGTCATGACTTTTCTCCTTTCTTTGTTTTAGTGAATTATATCACATTAAAGGTTCATAATACACAAGAGCAAATACTGTTGCTAAGATTGTCAAAAAAGATAAAACATTGGTTGCGGCTAGTATTCCCTTTACTAATCCAACTATTTGTCCGTTAGACGCCTTTTCATTGTCTTTATTTGCCATTTTGATTGCTAAAGCAATAAGGCCAATAGTCGCCCATAAAGTTATAGTTGACGCAGTCAAGGCGAATAATAATCGTGCTATAGTCATTTTAAATACCTCCTGTTTGTTTTGTTTTTATATCACAGCTAGTGAACGAATAGAAATAAATGCCATTACTAAAAGTATTAAGAAAGACAAAGCTTTGGCTACAGCTAATAATGTCTTTACCATTGCAGCATCAAATTCAATTACTGAGTTATCGCTTTTTATTGTTTCCCATAAACCGACAAATAAAACAACTCCCCACAAGATTACATCTGTGATGACTAAGCAGAATGATATTCGCATCATATCCATTTCGACCACTCCTATTTATTTTTTAGACCCTCTGGCCATAGCTTTGTTTTTCTTCATAGTTTTATTATATCATATCTACCTACTGTTTCCAATAGGCGTGATTGGATGGGCAGCTTGCGTTATTTTTTCGCATATGAATAATTTGGGCGACACGGTTTTTATTGATACATAAAATACTCATCTGCGAAATTCGCAGCTATCTTTTCAAAGCTTGACAAAATTAAGAAACGTGATATACTGTTCATGCATAAATCTACGGCTTTAAGCCCAAATATTCCCTGTCCTAATACTAGGGAATGTTCAGAGAGTCACTCAGCCTTATGGTTGGGTGATTTTCTTTTGTCAGGAATTTTCATAAACAATACTCAAAGGTATTTCAAAATTGTTTCAAAAATGATATAATGTATATATAAAGAATCAAGAAAAGAAAGGAGATAATATGAGAACCGAAGAAATAAAAGAGATATACGAGACCTTAACTAAAGAAACATCAAATCTTAATATGCTTGCAAACATAGATCTGTGGAGGAAGAGAATTTTAGAGACTGGTCATGTAAGATTAATGATTGATATTAGCGAGGCGATAGACAAGCTAGAGAGCTGCCTAATCAACAGCAGGAGAGATCATCTTTCAAAAAGCGAAATCTTTCAGCTACAAAATACGATAGAAAAACTAAATTCTGAGTACGAAGAATTAAAAAACACAGATGTGTTTGACAGGGTAGTAAAGAGATTGAGTGAAGCGTCTAAAGATGACGAACTGCCAATCAAAGTGAGAAAAATAACTCAGGAAGAAGTTGACAAGATGCTTGATGATGCCAGTCGCATAAAAATGGGTGATGGCACGCACCTAAAGACTGTGGATCTTCGTGGATATGATCTGACAGGCATTAGTTTTAGAGGAAGAACACTTTCAAGAGTTTTGTTCGATAACTCTTGCTTGAACAACACAGATTTCATAAGGGCAAAGATAACAGGGTGTAGCTTCATAGCAACGGTAATGAACGAAGCATGCTTCCGTGCAGCAGATATTCGAAACTGTTCTTTCTGTAATGCCAAGATTAAAAGCCTTGATGCCATCATGTCTAAGATATATCTCTCGTCATTTGAGGGTGCTAATTTAGAAGGTGCAGAATTTACGTCATCAGGCATAAATAACTCTGTGTTTGATAATGCTAAAATGAGAAATGCAAAAGTAAATCTTGCAACCATAGGTGATTGCTCATTCGTTGATTGTGATCTGTTTGTCGTTGACTTTTCTGAGGCATATTTAAACAATAGAAGCATAGAGTTACTAAGAAAGGCTCATATTTTCAACTTAGATAATTTAATAAGATAAATAATTCAGCTCTCGAAAGAGAGCTGTTTTTTGATTGGGAATAACAGTGGGATTGCCTCAAACATCATAAAACAAATTCGCAGATGAGAAAACGCAGTCTAAGCAAATTATTCATCTGCGAAATTGACAATATGTATCTCTCTCCGACAATTTGTCGTTTTTAATCAGCACCTTACCCGATCAATTTGCATAAAATAAAACAGCCCTCTTAGGGCTGCTAATTCATTTATGTTTAAACATTTCCATTGATGTGTAATTTTTCTCGAAGTCATTTAGTAAATAAGCGAGATGCTCATTTATTGTTATCTCAATATACTCATTATTTGTGTCAATTTTATACATTGAGAAAAAAGAGAAACCGTAATATACGCTGCCGTCATTAATCTCAAATGATAAACTCGAAAGTTTTTTGTTAACTGCCAAAATCCTGTCTTGAAAGCGTTCGTTATCTTTTGTTGAAAAATAAGACAATTCTCTTAATTCATCAAAAGTTATTTTTGCGGTTCGTGTTCTTTGTCTCTTGCATCTGTAGCAAATACCTAGAAAAATGTCTAATTCACTAGGGCTTAACCTTTTTAGTAAAAAACTCGTTAAATCATTATCCTAGTTCGTGATTTCTCTTTTAATTTCTTTTCTTTGCATGTTACGCCTCTTTCTTTAAAACGGTATATCGTCAAGATCTAGCTCGCTGTCGTCTAGCTTACTAGACCTTACCTTATTCTGTATCTCTGCTTGGCTTGCTGTATATGAGAATTTAAATCCACACACCTTATTTCTTCCCCTTTTGCCGTTTGGCTTTGCGTATAGTTTTGTTATTTTAAGGTCTGTGAAAAGCTCAGATAATTCCTTTTGTACCATTGCCAAGACTCGGTTATCTATTTCGCACATTCTATAACCCTCTGGAATACATAACAGCTTCCTGAAGTCATCCATGCTAACAACCCAATATGGGTTTTTCTGATTGCGGAACTGTCTAAGTTTTTTATAAACAGCTTTAGAATAAGTTGATGCAAGCTGCGCATGTTCCATTAACTCAATAGACGTATAATTAGATTTCAAGCCGTTCAACAGATAGGCGAACGGTTTATTGACCGTTACCTCTATAAGATTATTTGTATAATCAACATAAAATCTATTAAAGAGCGTAAAACAATCATAGTGATTATCATCTTTATCCACGAAGAACATCTGCAAAAGTTTCTTCGATACGCTTTCTGCGTTAATACCTACTCGCTTTTTCCCATATCTATATTTATCTAAAAAGCTTAGCCTTTCTATTTCAGAAAAAGGTATTTTTATAAGATTTGTTTTTTGCCTTTGACACTTATAGCAAACAGCTAAAAATATATCCAATTCTACAGCCGTAAATCCTTTAAACGGCAAGTCTGTTAAATCATTGCTCCAGTTAACTATTTCTGTTTTATTTTTCATTGTTCATCTCCTTTGTTTGAAATTATATCAAATAATTAAGAACGACTCAATAGCAAGTGTAGTATTCTTAATCGGATAATCCGTCATCTTTATTTCGACAATCCGTCATCTTTATTTCGACAATCCGTCATCTTTAATCAAAAATTCAACTCTTGAAACCCTTGCAATTACTGGGTTACAGGAATCAATCGGGCCGCCCTAAAAACTATATATAAAAAACTAATTATAAATAATATAAAAACTATATTTAAAAAACTATGATTGCCTAAGAAACTATGTATTATATATATACTTAATAAACTAACTATAGTTACTTAAGGAGATGAAATAATATTATCTGTAAAACTGTCTTGTTTTCGCAGATGAATAATTTGCTGCCACGCTAAAATAAAAAAGATAAAGGCTTTCGCCCTTATCTTTAATTTCGTATTAAGTTCCTAGTTTTACCAATCACTTTCCTCGCCTCGTCTCATTGCTTCGTGTCTTGACGAAAGATCTAGGTTATTTGCTTTTCTCAAAAGCCCCATTGAATAGCCATTAAAAAATGCGTCACTGAAATCTACGCCTTCTGCGTTGCTATTCGTGAATACCACATTGTTGAATATTGATTGATTTACTTTCGCATGCTGTAAGTTCGCATTTGCAAATGTTGATCCGTCAATTCGGCTATAGAAGATTTTCGCAGATGAAAGATTTGCGCCGCTAAGATCGCATCCAGTAAGATCGCTTGTCCTAATGTCTGCACCAATCAAGTTCGCCTTCTCAAATGCTGAGAACATAAAGTTGTTTTTCCAGCATATCGCATTGTCAAGCCTTGCTTTAGTAAAATTGCAATTTAAAATTCCGCAGTTTCGAATAACAGCATTAGACATATCCGATCCAGAGAAGTCACACTGCTTGAATTTATACCCACAAAAATCAAGGTCGCTTAAATCTGTGTTGCTTAGATCTGGCTTAATTACATACCCTTCTGATACGACACTTTCTAATAATTCTGTTAGTTCCCTCTGTGTTAGCTTTTTTATTTTTGCTTCCTCCGCTCTCTTCCTTAATTTCATTATATCATTTTTGAAACAATTTTGAAACAATTTTAAGCAAACTTCTTTAAATTTATTGCGTGTTTTGTGTTTTTGGAGTGAACTATCACAACAGAGATGCCACGAGAACCCCAAAAATTTGACCGTAGCGAGGTTTTTATAGCCGAATTGAGTATTTATATATATGTAAATAAAAAATCGCTTAAAACTAAAATTTCGAGCGAATGTTAAAAATAGTTCAGCCTAATTTCAGTTTGAAGCAAAAGAAAAACGCCCCATCATGATTTTGCGTGGTGCATGGCAAGTGGCTTCTTTGATCAATACGTAAAAAAAAGAGGGGTGTTGCCCCTCTGGTTATTAAGCGAATAGTGCAGTTTTGTAGGATGTCGCTATTAACTCGTCATTATCAAACATCTCTAGCTTAACTGCATCCGTGCATAAAGCCACATGCTTGCAATCAATCATTTTGGAATCTATGCCAGCAAGTGACACAGTTCCGTAAGCATTAGCAAGGTCGCATCTTTTTAGTGTTACTTCGCAAAATGTTGTTTCATCAAACGCCGCTCTATGCATTTGGCAATCAGAAATAAATACTTGGTAAAACTCTGCTTTTGTAAAATCACTCTCGTCTATATTGCAATCAACTATATCTGTGACGAAGAATACCACAAAGCTAAAACATGAGTTTTTCATGTTGCAGTTTTCTATCTTACTTTTAGTAAAATTGCTTGAGTCGAAGTTTGCTGTCATGAGGTCGCAATCTTTGATCACGCAATCATATATTTCTGTATTTAATATCTGAGCTGAATTCATGTTGCAATTTACAAAATTACAATGCATGAACATGGCGTTTTTGAAGTTTGAGCCTGTAAAGTTGACATTAATAAAATATGTGTTTGTATAAGTCTTTCGCTCAAAATTATATCCACTCATATCACAATTTTCTATGATTGCCCAATCTTTCTTTTCGGTTTCACATATCACTTCTGGCTCTTTGTCTGCTAATGGTTTAGCCTTAGAATTGTATTTGGGCTTTAGCATTTCTCTAAATTTTCGTTCTAAATGTGCCATGACGATAACACAAATAGTTAAGAGTATTAAGCCAATTACTGTTGCTTGCATTACCATTTTGGGATATTCCATGTTTTCCATTCGTTTATTCCTCCAGTTCGATTATAACTTTATCTGTCTTGTTGTTAATGAAAGGTGTAAGGCTCTCATCAACTTCGATAGACAAGTGAAATTCTTTCTTGCCGTTATACAACACTGTAAATGTATGGTCTTTAAGTACAACTCCATCAGGATCGACTATTGTCATATTTACTTTATGCTTGCTACCTTTACTTAGCGGTTGACCTTCCCATTTTACGGTTGCTGTAACAGCGCTCTTTTCCGCAACAACATTGGTTGTTTTTACAGATGTCGGCTCGCCATCAGAGTTTACTAGAAAAACTATAGCTATAACACATATACATATAAAGATAGCTGGTGTTATTATAGCCACAAAATCTTCTTCGGATATTGCTATGGCTATGACGATTACTATTGCCAAAAATCCAATTAATCCAATTGTTATGCCAATATACATATTCTCTCCTTTCTTGATCGCATTATATTATATTTGGTTTTTGTTTCCAATGATTAACAATAAAAAATAAAAAGCTTGTACTATTTTTCGCAGATGAGAAATTTTTAAATAAAGTAAATCCTTTGAGTCTTAAAATACTTGCCTGCGAAAAACAGCCCCAAAGAGGGGCTATCTCTTGTGTCTAAATGTAATTGTCTAAGTCTGGATAAGCCTCCTTTACACCAAGCAGATTTGGTCTAGGTTCTGTGGATTTGAATTTAACAACTGGCTTCATACTCGTCCACTTAGAGTTCTTTGCCGCCTCTGTATTTAACTCTGGCGAAAGCCTATCAAACCCAAAGGTTATGTATGTTTCAGAATCCACTGTATCTCGCCTTGCGCCTAGGTTTAGAAAGCATCTCGGACTTATCTCTCTCATAGAACGCACAAGAATTGGATCTATTTCTTCTTTTGATGATGTATTTTCAATTCCCATTTTTTCAATAAGATCACGTTCTTTGAATTTAGCAATCGGATCTTCCATGCCTCTGTATCTTCTTAGTATTTTGTATAACGCTTTACTATGCTCATCCCAAATTGGCATAATCTGAATTGCATCAACTAAAGTATAATTACTTACAAATCCAGAGAAGTAGTGTAAGAACTCATCATTAATTCTGATGCGAAGGATCTCTCCGTTAAAGTGAAAAGCGGTGAATGGCGCAATCACTGTCGAATCTTCATCATTTAGGATGACATTGAATGATAAGAGGGTTCTCCCCATTGCAAGAAGTTTCTTTTTTAGTTCAAGGTCATCCAGATCTCCATATCCTCTAGCTTTGCGAATTTCTTTAATACTTGTTTGGATTTCCGTGGTCTTTTCGCTGCGACATGCGTAGCAGATTGAAAAGAATAACTCTATTCCACCATCGCTCAATGTTTCAAGCGGAAACGTCAACATATCGTTATTATAATCAATACTTTTTAGCATTTTTTTTATCTCCTTTTCTTGATTATATTATATCATTTTTGAAACATTTTTGAAACACCTTTGAGCGAATTTCTTTAAGTTTATTTGCAAGGTGATCAATAAAAAAGGACGAGTTTTTAGCCTCGCCCAGAAAGTTTTGTGTAGCCATATATATGTATTTAGCATTGAATTATTCTGTTCAAGCATTACTCTATTTGCTTTTTCATGTCGTATCTAAAAGAGTATTCGCCAGACCTTAGTTTGTTTGCAATCTCAGGCGAAACATTCTCTAATTCTATAGTGAAATTTCTTCCCTCTGTTGCAAACACTTCGTTTTCTTTAGTCAGAAGTACAACACCATCTTTATCCAAGATGTATGACGTGATAAAAAGTTTTAGTTTTGCGTGGTTTTTGTTTTTATCAGCACCTTTCCATTTGTAAGTAAAATTCACAGCATTTTCTTCATAAGTTTTCGTAACGTAAATTGAAACGGGCTGTTCTTTCTTCTCAAGCTTTTCGACAAAATCAGAAACACTATGGCTAAATACTATAAACGAAGTTCCTGAAACTACAAGAATCAAAAGTATAGCAGTCTTTTTTATATTTAGATTCTTTGGTTGCGCATCTTCATCTTCGAAAAATGTATCTCCGAAGATTAAAGGGTTTACGAGCCAAGCAATAAACAAAGTAATGGCTATCACTGCAAACACCTTCTCACCAATATTGCTACTTGTAATTCCATAATAAGTCATTAACCAAAGACTCCCTATGATTAATGGACTAAACCCGATTATAAATACCTTACGCATGTGTAAATCTCCTCTCTTTAATGATTATATTATATCATATTTATTTACAAAATCCAATATTTAGTATTGAGAATCGAGTGCAAATATGATACAATCAAGTCAATAACAAAGGGGTGAAAAATATGTATAAAAAAATATATAGGACAGTTTGGCGTCAACAAGAGGTTGAGTTTAAAGATATGGATTGGGATACTTTTGTGAACGATACATTCAATTACCTATGTAGTTTCAATGGCCAAGGTTTTATTGAAACGGATCAAGAGTTTGTGTTGAAATCAGAAGCGGAAAAATATGTTAAAAAATATCCCGTTCGCATAACAAGACTTCAAGGTTATTTCCTTGTTCGATGGATGGAACTTTATGAAGTTGCCTTTAATGAAGATTATTGCGAAATTGGTTGTGATTTTTTCGGCTTTAACGATCTAGTCATTGTAAGTGAATTTAATCTAATGGATGTTCCCATTGTAACCAACTTTGACTTAGTGAGTGCTTTAAACAAGGTTGCAAAGGAGGATTTGTAGTGAAAAACATGATAAAGAAATATTCATTTGAATTGTTTATATTAACAGCCTTCTTGGCAATAGTTGCAGAATTAATTTGGTGTGGAGTTCTCGTTTATAGAGAGGTCTCTCACGTTTGCAAAGAATATAATGTGTATGAAGAAGCTTCAAACAGAGAAAAGGATTTAGAGGATAGAAGAATTAATTTCGCCGCTTTAGAAAAAGAAACGCCTAGTGTGTCTGCTTGGCTATCATCTTCTGATAAGGGCTTTGTAATTGATGATGCAGTATTAAAGCCAGATGCTGATAGCACCAAGCACGTTAATGGAAAATCCCCACTATATACAGGAAGAACGGGTATCTTAGAGTATAACGTATCTGTTATATGTGGCAGTAAAGATTCAAGCTTAGCGAACCTAAAACTATGGCAAAATCAAAAGGTTGCCTCTTTAAGTGACAACTTCTATCTGTATAAAGGTAAAAGCGTATATAAGCTTCAAATGATTGCGGCAAAGACGATCCCAGCGGATGATGAACTTTATTCGTATCTGGAAAACCCAGAGATAAACAAAAAGAACTTTTATTCATCTGCGAAAAAAGACTCTAAGGTAAAAATAGATGAAGAATTTAAGCAGAGCGACAAGTATGTGATTTTGAGCGTAAGTTCAAGCGAACCAAGCAAGAATGATGTGGTAATTTGCAAAGTAAAGACTGTTAATGCTCCACAAAAGGAAGAAAATGATAGCTTCGTTATTATTGTTTCTATACTAGTGGGCGTTGCTCTATTCCTTAGTCTATCGGTAGGCTCTCGTAGCCGCTATTAGGTTTTGCAATCAGAGATAAGTTATTGAATAAATGATAAGAGAGGGTTTCGACCCTCTTTTTTGTTGCCAAGGAAGACGAGATTTTCGCAGATGAATATTTTTATTATTGGTGGTATGAGTGCTATATTCTTTGGTCTTATAGCGACTTTGATACTATTGCGAAAAAAAGACAACTCTGATATAATGTCAAGACGAATAACAGTCATAATCATATGATTGAGTCTATTGATTATTGGAAAGGAGGAGAGCTATGAGGAAAGCTGCGTATTTTGATGAATACTACATTGAGTTTGAAGGCGAAGGGAAAGACTACGTTGTTATCTCTAATGATGGCGAAATTGCCCTCGTGGAGTGTAAAAATGGCAAGTTAGTGTTCCCAGCAATCAAAGAATATGACATATATAAAGTAATGCCAACATATTGTGACCTTGAACCAATGCTAAAAAAGATACACGATCACGAGAATGTGCTAGGTTTGCCTGATGGTGTAATCGAGCTAAAAATGGTGACACCAAAGTTTATATAGGGTCGCAGGCTAAAAATACTTGTCTGCGAAAATAGCAAAGCAGAAATATTCATCTGCGAAAAAGAAAGGAATGAAATATGACAATTCAGGAAAAACTAATAAGAGAAATCGAGAAGAGAAAAGCTAGGGATGATATTTATAGAGATATATCCGAACTAGAGGATGTAGAAAAAGCCAAACTTCTTACAATCATGGAAAGTGTGGCACTAAAGTTTATTGAAGATAACTTTGATTTGATTGCGGAATACTCTCTGATGACATGGAGTAACGAGGAAGACGAGGGTGATGAGCTTTACGAAGATGCTCTTTACGAGGATGACGATCTGGAGGTGTAGTTTGTGAGCTACGAAGAATTTGATGATTGGAATGTATCAGAGGATAATCTTCAAGATGATCAAGATTTAGATAAGGTCGTGCCTAAGAAAAAGGTAACGCCTCAGAAAAAAACAGAATATGTTTCACTGTCAGACATGCCTGATGACTTTGCTGGTTTTGAAAGCGCTGAGAAACCGAAACAAAAAAAGCGGGGCAGAAGCCTTTCGATGTTTCGGCCCTTTGATGATGACGAGGTGACTGACGAAGGCAATCAAAGAGGTAGGCTTCCTGATTACAATAAATTACCAAAGATCAGTTATGACGATCGTGATATAAGCGAAGATGATGATGACGAAGATTATTACGAGGATAGTGGATTTCTTGATAGGGTACTAGCTTTCACGAGAGATAATAGCCCTAAAGCTATAGCTAAAAAGTCGTTTATCATTTTTAGTGTTTTGTTCTGGATTCTAACTTATCTGTTTCAAGCGTTGTCGATTAGTACATTTACAGAAAGTATAGATGGCGAAAGTGGCGGCATGAGCTTCAATCCAATTAGGATGCTTATTAATGATGGGCCAACGCTTATTGTTTTTGCGATTGTGATTGCAGGAATAACTGCTGGTGTCTACTGGTATAGGTTCGGCTTCAAGCAAGCACCTAAAAAAGAGGTATATGCTCTGTCTGAAAATGGAACATATGGTACAGCGAAACTTGCTGATGTAGACGACTTAAACGACGTAACTATAAGAGGCGAATGGAATAGGCCAGCGGGCTTACCGCTATGCCTTGCTAGAGATAATTACGGGGCAATGTTCTCACTATGCCTCCAAACAGGGCCAATGGATAATAAGAATATGGCTATATTCGGTGCATCTGGTTCTGGTAAGTCGTATGCTTTCGTAAAGCCAGCGGTACTATCTTGTATAGATCATAGATACTCGTATTTTGTTACAGACCCATCAGGTGAAATATACCGTGATACGGCAATGGCAGCAAAAGAGGCTGGTCATATAGTAAAGGTATTAAATCTAAAGAAACTAGCCACGTCTAATGGATTAAATCCGCTTGCTAGGTTTGCGACAATGGAAAAGACGGAGATCCAAACACAGATTAACATACTGGTTAGCTCTATACTGGACAATACAAAGAAAGAGGGCGAAAGACGAGATCCGTTCTTTGATCCAGCAGAAGAAAACTTACTAAAGGCTCTTATTCTGTATGTTGCAGTAACGCCAAGGCCTATGTTTAGGGGCGAGGAATACGAAAGACATCTTGGTACGGTTTATGATCTAATTACTAAACTTAATGCTCAAGGTGGAGAACTAGAAGAACTTGATAATCTTCCAGATACAGATCTTGCTAAAGCTCCGTGGAAAATCTTCTGTGGTGCGGGCAGACTAAAGAGCAATGTAATGCTTGGACTTGGTGTTAAACTACAGCTATTCCAGAATGAAATGCTTGCAGAGATATTCTCACATGATGAGATCGATTTAGATATGCCAGGTCAGAAGCCTTGTGCATACTACATCATTTCGTCTGTAAACAATAATGCTTTTAGATTTATTTTGTCGCTGTTCTTCTCGTGTGCGTTTGAGTCGCTAATCACACAGGCAGAAGAATCACCAAGGGGGTATTTAGATGTACCGACATATTTCTTGTTTGATGAATTTAAGGCGATTGGTACAATCAATGGATTTAGTGATAAGCTTGCCAATGTTCGTAAATACAACATTGGTGTTGCAATCATATTCCAAGATCCAAGTCAGGTAGAAGCTAACTACCCAAGACAAAGTGGCTCGATACTTGCTAACTGTGATACATGGATAGTAGTCGGTGTTAATGACCAGATGACAGCTAAGATGGTATCTGATCGTACTGGTGAAGCAACAATTGTTAATATATCTGTGTCAGAACAGAAGGCTGGTGGCGGCTGGTTTGGCTCTAGCGGAATGCAGAATGTATCTACGTCTGATGGTAAAAGAATGGTTTATACGCCTAATGAAATTATTAAGATGGCCAGAAAAGACGTGCTTGTTGTTTGCAGGGGTAAAGACGTATTCAAAGGCGAAGCTTATGGATGGGTCAACCACTATTTTGCTGATTTTGTTAGGAATAACCAAACGCACTATAATCAGCATCATCCTGATTGGCAGGATCACGAAAAGACAATGGATAAGAAACGCTCTTTCCAAACACTTGGAGAGGCAGTTCCTGTTCCTAATGCACCAGTTAGTGCTACGCCAGAAGAAAAGTTCGAAATTGCTAAAGACAATATGAATCAGAACATCAAAAAACACTACCCAAAAGTAGAGCTTAACGAGGAGAGTCGAAATCTTGTAACATTATTTAGTGATGATGTTCCAGATAAAGAAGATCCAAAGAAGGATAATTCGGATGACTACAAGGTTATTGATGATGATCTGTTTGGTAATTTTGATGAGTCGGATATAATTATTTAGTTAGGAGTAAATATGGAAATCAAGAAAGATATTTTGAAAACAATTAATGCTATGTGGTATCTTGTGAAGCTGTACATAAAATCAATGTTTGCGTTTTGGGGTTTGTTTTTCCTTTTGGCTGTCAAGGCGCATAGAAATCCATTTGTGGAATTTCAAAAATATTCGGGCAATGAGTTTTATGTAACAAGTGTCAACTGTGCATTAGGTATGATGATCATATTTCTTGCATTTAAATTTGCAGTATGGCTGTTTGATGATTCTGAAAAGAATTCCAATGTTACAGTTAATGTAATTACCGTAAGTGGCACTCCGCTTGGTGTTGCAAAAGAAGTGAGGGTTGAAGATGAAAAGAAAAGAGAAAACGGAGCTTCTCAGGAATCTCCTAAGAACAAAGCTGAATAGCAAGAGAGGGGTTCATAGTGCTGCCGAGGTTTCTCTTGATTATGGCACGAAGAATGTAAAACGAGTTGACTTTGTGTCATTTGAACCGAGGGATCAGATGAGCATTGCTGGTTTGGAGGCTGGGGCATTTACCTTCTATGAGATCAAATCGTGCAGAGAGGATTTTAAAAGTGGATTTGGACTAAACTTCGAGGGCGACAGGAACTATATAGTTACTGACATGCTAACCTATAAAGATTTAGTTGCACATGGCGATATTGATGATAGCAAGATGTTCAATGTCGGCGTAATGGTAGCGATTCCTAAAGGCGCAAACGTGCTTGATGAATTTGAAAGGCCAAATAATCTCACGACTGCGATAGATTGGGAACTTGTTGTAGTAAAGGTAGCGCACCGTAAACAAAGGAAGAGGTCAATGGGGGAACTACTATTCTGTATGTTACGGTCATCAGGAAATAGGTAGAAAGCAAAATTTGATATTGACATGAGAATAGATATACGATAAAATTGTAGCTGTAAGAATTTAGTCTGAATGCCGTTTGGCAAAATTCTAGGCAAGATTCTCCTTCTTTTATCTGACTTAATACAAACCCCGTAGCTTCGGCTATGGGGTTTTGTGTTAAGTATCATATATTAAGGATTAAAAAATATCATAGTATTAAAAAGGAAGTTGAGTTAATGCGGAAAGGTGTTAAATTTAGAATATACCCTAATGAAAAGCAGAGAAATTTAATAAATCAAACTTTTGGCTGTTGCAGGCTCATATACAATATAGGCCTCGATATGCGCAATAAAGCTTTTGAAAATGGCGAAAAAGTCAATTATTATAAAACATCTGCTATGCTGACTGAGCTTAAAAGGACTGATGAGTTTTCATTCCTCAGGGATACGGATTCTGTAGCACTACAGCAGTCGCTTCGAAATCTTGATAAAGGCTTTGTTAACTTCTTTCAGAAGCGTACAAGACATCCTGTATTTAAAAATAAGCATGGACGTCAGTCATATCAAACGATGAATCGGAGAAATAATATTCGCATCGTTGGAAAGCATATTAGGCTTCCAAAGCTTGGATATGTTAAGGTTCGCCAGTCAATGGAAGTTGGTAAAATTAATAACGCAACGGTTATACGCACGCCTTCGGGTAAATATTTTGTTGTTCTCAATGTAGATTTTGAACCAAAGGCAAAACAAAATAATGGTGGCTCTATCGGTATTGATGTTGGTATTAAAGAATTCTATTCTGATAGTAATGGTAATACTGTTTTAAATCCGAAGTTTCTTGAAAAGTCATCAAAGAAGCTTCGCCGTGAACAGCGAAAATTATCGCGCAAAAAGAAAGACTCTAATAACCGCAACAAACAGCGTATCAAAGTAGCTAAGGTCCACGAGAAGATTACAAACCAAAGAGATGATTTTTTGCAAAAGTTATCAACTATGCTAATTAGCGAAAACCAAGTAATTTGTATAGAAGATCTAAAAATAAAAAATATGGTGCGTAATCACAAACTGGCAAGATATATAAGCTCTGTATCGTGGGGTAAATTCTTCAACATGCTAGAGTATAAAGCTAATTGGTATGGCAATGATATAGTTAAAGTGCCGACAATGTACCCAAGTAGCCAGACTTGTTCGTGCTGTGGATATAAAAACCCATTAGTAAAAAATTTAGCTATACGCAAATGGGAGTGTCCTAACTGTCATACAAAACACGACAGAGACACTAACGCAAGCATAAACATACTAAACAAAGGGCTATCCATAGCCTAAAGAATAAATAGTACCGCAGGGCATGCGGGAATTTACGCTTGTGGAGACCGTGTAAAACTAAAGCTCTTGTAGCAATGTAGTGGTCGTTGAAGCAAGAATCTCTTATTATAGGGAGTGTCAACCTGTTTTGTTTCGCATTTTTTTAGCGTATAAACCAGTAAATTACTTGTGTGCGAAATTTACAGTATTAAATATATTTAATGTTTATTCGCAGACGAGAAAAACTTGCTGATATAATTCAGATAGAGCTTAGGAAGTTAAGCTCAAACAAATTGTTTTAAAGAGAGGAGAAATAAAAATGAAAGAAATTATCAAAAACAAAAAAAAGGTTATTATCCCAAGCATACTTGTGCTTGTATTAATTATCGGTGGTGCTATATATGGAGTAAACCATAATAAGCCTATCGAGAAGAAGCCTGCCAAAAAGGCAGTTCATAAGGTTAAGGAAGAGAATAAGCCAGAGGTTTCAAGTGAGTCTGCTACTAATGAATCTGCTGCTGGATCTGGCGAGGCAAGTAAGCCTGTAGAGAATTCAAAGCCTAGCAAGGCTGAGAAGAAGGCTGAAAAAAACTCATCTGCGAAAAGCGGAAGCGTAGCTATTTCTAGCGGAAGCTCGTCTAGCACTCAGGCAAGCAAACCTAAAGAACCTATATATGGAACTAGAACTGTACAGAGAGCTATTCAGGTATACGATCCAATGAAAGAGTCTTATATACAGTGTGCTTGCGGCTGTAAAAACCCAAGTCATGCACATATTGTGGCTCATATGGAAAAGGGTGAACCAAGCAATGTTAAAAGAGTATATGTTGGTGGATATGTTACTAAGTACGAAACGGTAACGGAAAGGTATATCATTGGATATAAGTAGGTAACAATATGAGAAATGTCATTGATGGCGCACTAGAAGGTTTTGCCTTAAGCGCTATAATAATATTGCCACTCATACCAATCATGCTTCTATATGATTATTTTCTAAGGAAGTGTGGTTCAAGAGGTAAGGCAATACTCTGTATGGTATTGGTATTTTACGGAGTAGGCTTTATTGGTACATTGGTAGATGTAATAATGACTTAACTGTCGGTAAATTCAAGGGGTGAATTGTCACCTCTTGTTTTTTTACATAAAATATGTTATAACTAAAGCTGTTTTGAAAAGGAGGAGGATAAATGAGGTTAAAATTCCCATAATCAAAACAAATTAAACGGTTAGTTCTAAGTTTTAAAAAGAAAGGAAATTTATATGATGACAAATCATCTAAAAAGAATGATTACAACACTTGTGCTTGCTGTAACACTAGTAGTTGGAATGATGCCTTCGTTTGGAGCGTCTGTGCCAGATGGCTCTGTTGCGATTCAATCAAAGGTTAGCATTAAGACAAATACAGATAAGTCTGATGCGCTAGTCGCTGTATCTGGCGAAAACAAAACCGCTATTACTAAAGATAAGACGTTTTCTTATCCGTCAGGAGAGGATTATACTATCAATTACAACACTAAGGGTCAAAATCTTAAGTTTACCTCTGACAAAGAAGTTAAGCTAGAAGGTGATGTTACTCAGGTTGATAGACTGACTTACTCTGCAACTAAAGAGAGTGGCTCAATCAAAGTAAAGACTGCTGATAATATATCTATTGACGCAACCTTTGAGGCAGAAAAGAGTGCTACTGTTGATACAGAAAAGTCAACTGATGTTAAGGTCTCTGCTGAAAAGAACGGAACTCTCGTAACAAAGAGAGTTGGAAGTGATGATGCAACGCAGGAAGAGGTTCTTGCTGGTGAAGATCACAAAGTTCCAGCGGATAAGGGAGATAAGGTAACTGTAAGCACTTATGCTCTTGATAACAACAAGGTTAAGTTCGACACAAATGGTGTTGAAAAGGTTTCTGAAAAGAAAACTTCTGAAAACACTAGTGATGTAACTTTCAAGGTTACTGGTGATAAGCCAAGCATCACAGCTACCTTTAGTGGTGGAGATACGATTAATTCTCCAAAGCCAGAGCAGCCTAGAGTAAGAAGAGCTAGGTCTCTTAGTGCCGCTAATGCTACAGACACAATTAGTGTTAGACTTGTAAAGTATCAGTATGGATATACTTCAAGTGGTGCTAAAACACGTCCTAATAAGCATGGATTATTTGCCGATGGTAGCGGAAACCCAGTATATTGCGCTGAGCATGATAGAACATCAACAACAGGCACGATGACAGGGTCTGTAATGACAGATGATACAATACGTAAGATTCTGTATTACGGGTACAAAGGCCCTGCACAGTGGTCTGGATTTGGAAACTCCTCATACAATGGAAAGTATAAAATTTGGGGTCCAAACAGCAACAGAGTTGAAATAATGGGAACTGCTGTAACATCTCAGGCTCTATCCAATAGATATAATGCTCTTGGTGGCCGTGGAACAAAGACAAACCCATCTGGATTAAACGAGTTTATGGCTTACATTAACAGTCAGCCATCTGCACCAGCTTCGTTTACAGTATATAAGGCTGGAAGTTCTGGTCAGGATATGGTTTGGTTTAAAAATAATCCAAACGGAGAGTTTCAAGTAACTAAGAAGGCTGGTCTTAACGAGGCATGGCTAAAGGATTTCCCAAACTGCTATTCACTAGAAGGTGCTGAGTTTACGCTTTATGGTAATGATGGAAGTGCTGTTGCTACAGTAAAGACTGACAAGGATGGCGTTTCTGCACCAGCATCTGTACCAGCAGGAGACTATACTGTTAAAGAGACAAAAGCTCCAAAGGGTTTTGCTCTTTCAGAAGAAGCTAAGACAATTACTGTTCCACAGGGTCAAATTACAAAGTTTGACTTCCCAGATCTACCTCAGAACGACCCAGTTGGTGTGCTTCTCAAGAAGAAGGATGCTGAAACTGGTAAAGCTTCCGCTCTTGGTGGCGCTTCGCTAGAAGGTGCTGAGTTTGAGATGAGCGTATATGATGGTCAGTTTAAAACTGCTGCTGAACTTGAAGGTAAAAAGCCTGTTAGAACATGGGTATTTAAGACAGGTAAAGACGGGTCAATAGATTTAAGTTCAGAAGAATATGCAAATGCAGCACTTATTTCTGGGGAATTCTATAAGGATTCAAAGGGCAATATTGTATTCCCACTTGGAACATATACAATTAAAGAAAAGACTGCTCCAAAGGGCTATAAGCTTAATGATGAAATGTTCATTAGAAATATTACGGCAGAAGGAACAGTTGAAAACGTAAAAACATTCAACGAGCCAGAAGTAAAAGAGCAGGTTAAGCGTGGTGATCTTGAGTTTATTAAGATTGCAGATGGAACTAATGAGCGTATGGCTAATATTCCATTCAAGCTAACTAATGTGGCAACTGGCGAAAGTCATATTGTTGTTACAGATGATAACGGTCAGTTCAAAACTGAAAATAAGTGGAATAAGCACTCTTACAAGACAAACGAAAACGATAAGGCTTATGCTGATGGCAAGATTGATGTATCTAAGCTAAACGCAGAGGCTGGAATATGGTTCGGTAAGGATCAGGCAGGAAATGAAGCTCCAGTTAACGATAAGTTTGGTGCATTACCTTACGGCAAGTACACACTTGATGAGCTTGAGTGCGAAACTAATGAAGATAAGGTTATGCTAACTGGAATCGAGGTTTCTATCACAAGAGATGACACGACTGTTAACATGGGAACGCTTACAAATGATCAGAAGCCACCACAGCTCAAGACTAACGCAAGTGAAAAGACCACAAAGGACAACGTAGGTGTTCACGGTAAAATGACTATCGTTGATAAGGTGACTTACAAGAACCTCATCAAAGGTAAAGAATACACTGTTAAGGGAACGCTTATGGATAAGGCTACAGGCCAGCCAATCATGGTTAATGGAAATAAGGTGCTTGCAACTAAGACATTTAAGGCTGAAAAGTCTAAGGGTGAAGTTGAGCTAGAATATACGCTTGATGCAAAAGCTCTTGAAGGTAAGACTACCGTAGTTTTCGAAGATCTATACAAGGACGGTAAGCTTGTAGTAAGCCATAACGACCTTGAAGATGAGGATCAGACAGTTTACATTCCAAAGGTTCGCACAACAGCTAAGTCTGCTGCAACTAACTCACATCAGGGTGAGGCAAGTAAGGAAGAGAAGATTGTTGATAAGGTTATGTACAACAACCTAGTAATCGGTAAAGAATACGAGGTTAAGGGTAAGCTTATGAACAAGGCTACTAACAAGCCAATCCTCATTGATGGAAAGGAAGTAACAGCAGCTAAGAAGTTTGTTGCTGAGCAGAAAGACGGATTCGTTGAACTTGAGTTCACATATGACTCTAGCAAGCTAAAGAACGGCGAAACTACTGTAGTTTTCGAAGATCTGTATCACAACGGAATTAAGGTTGCTACACATAGTGACATTAATGACGAAGATCAGTCAGTTCACTATCCTAAGATTGGAACTACTCTAACAGGCGACAAGGGTAACAAGACTGTGATTGCAGCTAACAACACAAAGCTAGTTGACACAGTTAAGTATGAGAACCTCGTACCAGGTAGAGAGTACACAATGAAGGGAACTATGATGGTTAAGGATAAGAACGATCCACTCGTTGAAAACGGAAAGCCTGTTGAAGCTGTTGGAAAGTTCGTACCAACAACACCATCTGGTACAACTAAGATTGAGTTCACTGTTGATACAACAAACCTTAAGGGTAAGGAACTCGTAGCATTTGAGGTTCTATATAACTCAAAGGGCGAAGAGGTTACCAACCATAAGGACATCAATGATAAGGGTCAGACTGTTAAGGTTCTTTATAAGCCAAACGGTCCTAAGACTGGTGATAACTCAAACATATTAGTATATGGATTAATTCTTGTAATTGCTGCTGGCGGTATCACATATATCGTTAGAAGAAATAAGAAGAATAAGAAGTAGCATCTAGGGGGCAATAACTTATAAATATATGTTGATTTTTATAATTTTTATTAAGTTGATTAATGAAGAGAGTGATAAAAAATGATAAAATCACTAAAGGTAAGATTGAATCCAAATAACAAACAACTTACTAAATTGTTCCAATATGCTGGCTGTGCAAGATTTGCTTATAATTGGGCTATTATAAGGGAGCAAGAAAATTATAAACAAGGTGGTAAATTTTTATCAGATTGTGAATTACGAAAAGAGTTTACACAGTCAAAGAAGTTGCCAGAATACGAATGGCTAAATGAAGTTAGCAATAATGTAACAAAACAAGCGATTAAGGATGCTTGTGGTGCTTATAAAAGATTTTTCAAAGGACAATGTAAATATCCTAAATTTAAGAGCAGAAAACATTCTGCTCTATCTTTTTATCAAGACAATCTTAAAATCCAATTTACAGATACTCATGTGAAAGTCGAAGGGTTTTCAATGAGTAAAAAACGTAATAAACAAAAATTAAATTGGATTAAGCTTTGCGAAAAAGGAAGAATCCCAACTGACTGTAAATATGTAAATCCACGCTTTACTTATGACGGATTATATTGGTATGTGTCAGTTGGGATCGAAGTAGATGATAATGCTGATCTTTCATTAAATGAGGGTGTCGGAATTGATTTAGGTATTAAGGATTTAGCCGTTTGTTCTGACGGAAATACTTATAAGAACATAAATAAAACACAAAAAATCAAAAAGCTAGAGAAAAGAAAACGCAGGTTACAGCGTTCCATATCAAGAAGATATGAGCAAAATAAGAAAGGAGTAAGTTATTGTAAAACATGTAACATTATAAAAAGAGAAAAGGAACTTTTAAAGGTATCAAAACGATTAATGAATATTCGTCAAAACTACTTACATCAAACAACGTCTGAAATTGTAAAACGAAAACCAAGTTTTATATGTATGGAAGATTTGAATGTGAGTGGTATGATGAAAAACGAACATTTATCCAAAGCAGTGCAACAACAGAAGCTTTATGAATTTAGGAAACAGATCGAGTATAAATCTAAATGGAACAACATTCAAGTGGTTATGGCAGATAGGTTTTTCCCAAGTTCTAAGTTATGTAGTTGCTGCGGAAATATTAAGAAGGATTTGAAGCTGTCAGATAGAATCTATAAATGTGAATGTGGAAACGTCATAGACAGAGATTTTCAGGCAAGTTTAAATCTAAAAATATACGGAGAAAATGTTTTATCTGTAGCATAACACTTCACTACAGATGTGTACCGAGCGTTAATCGGGAATTTACGCCTATGGAGAGTACAAGAACTTGTGAG
>ERZ772909.31-NODE-31-length-137032-cov-4.498376_pt1 | contig 137032 bp, 120 predicted proteins | sample MGYA00511137_ERZ772909 | MGnify/ENA primary metagenome ERZ772909 (study PRJEB29015, sample SAMEA2738095) | human oral metagenome | biome: human oral; feature: human-associated habitat; material: saliva | place: China | collected 2270 ... | reverse complement strand
AATTTTTCTTCTTTCATAATTGTCTCCTTTGTAAACTTATACATATATAATATAATTAAAACCTATAACCTTCATAACGGATAATTATTATCCGTTAACTTATGAACCCATTATAGAACTTTTTCTATATATTGTCAATAATGATTTTCCATTAATTTTTATTATTTTTAATATTATTAACTATAACATTATCAATCTGTTGAATCTAAACGATTTTTTTTACCAATAAAAACTATAACCATTCATTACAATAGAGTCCTTTATTATCCACTAAACCTTATTAAGTACTAGACTCATCGTCATTAACACTAGCTCATAAGCCCTGATAACCCCACTATGCTTAGAAAGCATCCCTAGAACGACCAATTCATTTTGGCCCATAACCCACATATAACAAAAGGACTATAAAAGAATAGTTACCTATTCTTCCATAGTCCCCATAGTATTTACTTAGTCAACACTGCGATCCACGGATGCAATCTTAGATTACATCATACCGCCCATACCACCCATTGGAGGCATTGGAGGCATCATTGGAGCATTTTCTTCTACTTTATCGGCTACGATGGATTCAGTAGTTAATACTAATGCTGCGATGGATGCTGCATTTTGCAAGGCAGAGCGTGTTACTTTTGCAGGGTCCACGATACCAGCTTTTACCATGTCTACATATTCTTCTGTTAATGCGTTGAAACCGATGCCGCTTTCAGTAGATTTTACACGTTCTACTACTACGGAACCTTCTAAACCTGCATTGTAAGCGATTTGGCGAAGTGGTTCTTCCACAGCACGGCGCACAAGGTTCACACCTGTTAATACGTCACCAGTAGCTTCGATACCGTCTAATGCTGGGATGATGTCGATTAATGTAGTACCACCACCCGCAACGATACCTTCTTCTATAGCTGCACGAGTAGCGTTCAATGCGTCTTCGATGCGAAGTTTTTTATCTTTTAATTCTACTTCTGTTGCCGCACCTACCTCGATGACAGCAACACCGCCAGACAATTTAGCCAAACGTTCTTGTAATTTTTCTTTATCGAATTCGGAAGTTGCTTCTTCTGCTTGTGCACGAACTTGTGCTACACGACGAGCGATTACGTCTTTGTTACCATTACCGTCAACGATGATAGTTTCGTCTTTTGTGATGCGAACTTGACGAGCTGTACCCAAGTGTTCTAAATCTACATTCTCTAATTTCAAGCCAACTTCTTCACTGATGACGATACCACCAGTTAAGATAGCAATATCTTCTAACATAGCTTTACGACGATCGCCGAATCCAGGAGCTTTCACAGCTACTGCTTTTAATGTACCACGAAGGCGGTTCACTACTAATGTAGCCAATGCTTCGCCGTCTACGTCTTCAGCAATGATCACAAGTTCTTTACCAAGTTTTACTACTTTTTCAAGAGCTGGTAATAAATCAGCGATAACGGAGATTTTGCGGTCAGTGATCAAGATCAATGGTTCGTTCACAACTGCTTCCATTTTATCTGGGTCAGTTACCATGTAAGGAGATAAGTAACCACGGTCGAATTGCATACCTTCTACTACGTTCAATTCAGTTTGTAATGTTTTAGATTCTTCTACAGTGATAACACCGTCATTGCCTACACGGTCCATTGCTTCTGCAATCAATGCGCCGATTTCTTCATCAGCTGCGGACACTGAAGCTACTTGAGCAATGTCTTGTTTACCGTTTACATCGATCGCTTTGGATTGAATTTCAGCCACTAATTTTTTAACGGCTAATTCGATACCTTTTTTAAGGATCATTGGGTTCGCACCAGCTGCTACATTGCGCATACCTTCTTGAATCATAGCTTGCGCTAGTACAGTCGCTGTAGTAGTACCGTCACCAGCAACATCGTTAGTTTTTGTAGCTACTTCTTTTACTAATTGTGCACCCATGTTTTCAAATGGATCTGGAAGTTCAATATCACGAGCGATAGTCACACCATCGTTAGTGATTGTAGGAGCACCAAACTTTTTCTCTAATACTACATTGCGACCTTTTGGTCCTAATGTTACTTTTACTGCATTTGCTAATTGGTCAACGCCACGGCCTAATGCACGGCGTGCTTCTTCGTTAAATAAAATTTCTTTTGCCATTGTATAGCCTCCTATATGGGGTTGTCCCCTTCTTTGGTCAGATTATAATACTGCTAAAATATCTTTTTCGCTGATAATCAAATGGTCAATGCCATCAATTTTGAACTCAGTGCCAGCATATTTGGAGAACATAACTGTATCGCCAACTTTAACTTCTGGAGCTACACGTTCGCCATTGTCACATAATTTACCTGGACCCACAGCGATAACTGTACCTTCAGATGGACGTTCCTTTGTGGAAGATGCTAAAAAGATACCACTTTCCGTTTTTGTTTCTACTTCTAATACACGAATAATGACACGATCGCCTAATGGTTTCATTGTTATACCTCTTCTCTTATACACTATAATATCGATGTTAGCACTCAATACTAGTGAGTGCTAATCACAAGTATTATTATAAATCATTTTTAAATTTTTGCAAGTCTTTTTTTGACTTTTTGACCAAATACTTTTTCATAGTTAATATTTTACTTCATAGCTCACATAATCTTTTTGTAATTTTGCCATATGGGTCACCACAATTTTTTACGATTTTGCCTCATGGGCTGCGATAATCTTTTTACAAGTTTCCACGAGGCTAATGCGTTTATCCATACTGAAAGCTCGTATTTTTTCATAGGCCTTTTCCTCTGAAAATCCATGTAAACTCATCAATATGCCCGTCGCTTTCGTCACATATTTTCGTTCTTCCAAGGAATTTTCCAGTCCTTTCATCTGTTCTAGTAAATCCCGTTCTTCTTGAAAGCGACACATCGCCATCTGTAGAGCTGGACCTAAGTCCGGTTCCCGCAAGGGCTTAATCAAATAGCCGTATACCCCAGATTGGGATGCTTTTTGAATTAGATCATCTTGGCTATACGCTGTTAAGAGCACCACTGGCGCCAATCGTTTGTGACGAATTTGTCGCGCTGCCTCAATACCATCTAATGTCGGCATTTTCACATCCATGAGCACTATATCTGGCACAAGGTCTTGGCATAGTTGGATGGCTTCCACTCCATTGGCACCTTCACCTATAACGGTATGGCCTTGGCTTTCTAATATATCTCGCAAGTCCATGCGAATGAGTGACTCATCATCTACTACTAAGACGCGCATACTCTTCTCCTTTATGTATCCATATATCTACCACAGTGCCCGTTCCTTGGGATGTCCAAGCAATCGTTCCATCTAATTCATTCCGTACTAAGTTATCAATAATTTGCAATCCTAAGCGACGTTGTCTAGTGCCTTCAAAATCCTCTGGCAAACCACAGCCAGTATCTCGAATAATAATATGCAACATATCTCGGTTTTCTTGAGACATCACCTCTCGCACCTCTACCTGCACTTGTCCTTCTGTTCTATCTTTGAAAGCATGTTTAAAAAGATTGGAGAACAGTTCATTCAGCACTAAGGACACATAGCTAGCCTTATGAGATGACATAATCATGTCTTCCCCTATATATTCCATATCAATGCGTTGCTCAGAAGCCCCTAGTCCTTGTCTTAACAAACGCCACAATTCTTCGATAATACTGCGCAATGCTACATAATCTTCATCAAAGTTCGATACAATTTCATGGACAAGAGCCATACTTTCAATGCGATGAATACTGTCTTGTAAAGCTTGTTTCACATCATCGGAGCTACTGCGACGGCTTTGCATGCGGAGCAAGCCCGCTACAGATTGCAAGTTATTTTTCACGCGATGGTGCACTTCTTTGATAACGGAATTTTTCACCAGTAATTCTTGATCTCGCTTGCGCAGTTCTGTTTTGTCTTGCAATACTAAGATGCCACGCTTCCACTTCACCCCAAGGACGACGGGAATCATCACTTGTCGCAATGCAATGTCACCATATAACTCTTCATCAATGGTACCCACTCTATCTTCTAATGCCTTTTTGATACGACCAACTTTTAAGGTACTACTATAAATAGACGTTCCCTGTAATCGTCGATCGATACCGAAGATATCCCCTAGTTTTTTCGCCGCTCGGTTCGCATAAAGTATAGTGCCATCTTGTTCAAAAAAAAGAATCCCATCTAGGACGGAAATTCCTTCATACAGCTCTGGTTGCTGTAATTGTGGCACCAGCATGCCTTGAAATGTGGTCTGTGACACAATAGACATAAACTCGTCATAGCGACTAGAGTACACTTCAGACACAGGATTCGTGAACGCACAAGCACCGATGCACTTGCCTCCATTATCTACGATGGGGTATACATAGGCATAGTAAGACTCAATAATCGTCCCTGTATCCGTAGGTTCTTCCCAGTCTATGATGCCTGCGTATGGTTTTCCACTATTTAACATCTGTTGAATAGGATGGTCCATAGGTACTTCGTATTTCTGTACCATTCCTGTATGTTTGATATCTAATGCACCACTAAGTAAAAGGTGTCCGTCCTTAGCTTGCACTAAGAGGGACACCCCTTGTTCACTGATAGCCTTACCAAAGCTTAATCGCTGAGAAAACTGCAATAGTAACGCCTGTTGTGTTGGATATAAATCTGTTTCTTTATCTAGGATGTCTTTCCAACTAGCCATGTTGGTTTCCTTTCCACAAATCACTGCCCAATGGAATGGACGGTTTTGCATTCAAAGTATAGTTACTGAATTTACCAGCTTGTGCCATATAATAGGCTCGGCAACCAATCATGGCGGCATTATCTGTGGCCAACATAGATCCCGCTGTGAGGTACGTCAATCCTTCTGCTTCACACATAGCTTGTAAATCTCGTTGCAACCCACTGTTCGCCGACACACCGCCCGCTAGAGCAATCTTCGTTTCCCCCAATGTGTGGGCCGCTTCTTTCATTTTTTCTACCAATACGTCTGTAATGGCCTTCTGAAAGGAAGCTGCCACATCTTCATGACAGATGGATTCCCCTTTTTGTTGCTTTCCATTGATGTAGTTCAAAACCGCCGATTTCAAGCCACTAAAACTAAAGTCAAAGTTTCCTTTTTCTAGTAAAGGCCGTGGAAAATCGATAGCCTCCGGATTGCCTTCTTTCGCCAATGCATCAATATGGGGACCCCCTGGGTAAGGATAGCCTAATACACGAGCAATTTTATCGAAGGCTTCACCTGCCGCATCATCACGTGTTTGTCCTAGCACCTGAAAGCTTTCATAATCTGTGACATGAACAATCATCGTATGCCCTCCAGATACAACTAAGCACAAAAAGGGCGGTTCTAACTCAGGATGTAACAAGAAGTTTGCAAAGATGTGGCCTTCCATATGATGAACGCCTATCAGAGGGATATCTTTTGCAAAGGATAGGGCCTTCGCCGCTGACACCCCCACCAAAAGAGCCCCCACTAAGCCAGGCCCATAGGTAACACCGATATGGTCCATATCGTCTAAGGTCAAATTCGCATCTGCCAAGGCTTGATCGATAACATGCATAATCTGTTCAATATGATGTCGAGACGCCACTTCTGGCACGACACCACCAAACTTTCTATGTATGGGTACTTGACTGGAAATTACATTAGAAACGACCGTTCTGCCATCTTGCAACACTGCTGCCGATGTTTCATCACAACTAGTTTCAATAGCTAGTGTGTAGATACTCATGCCAGTTCCTCCATTTCTTTGCTCATAATTAGCCCATCTTCTACTGGATCTGAATAAAATTGTTTACGTACTCCTACCGCTGTAAAGCCAAGTCTACGATACATGGCTTGAGCCGCAATATTGGAGACACGCACTTCTAAAAAAATATGTTTCATACCTTGTTTACGGAGCATTTGCGTTAACTTACGAGTCATTTTAGATCCATAACCTGCACGACGATGTTCAGGATGAATAGCAATATTCGTAATCTGACCTTCATCCAAAACTAGCCAAGATCCTGCATAACCAATAATCTTGCCATCTTCTGCTTCTGCCACAAGGTACAGCTTATCTTCTACTTCTAAATCATCTAATAGAGCTTCCTTTGACCAAGGTGTTGAAAAACAGGCCCTCTCTATTTGGTAGATACCTTCAATATCACTTCGTAAGGCTTCTCGTAATATGACCATTATCGTTCACCTGCTGCTTCACGGACTACTACCGTAGGTTCCACGTAGGTACCAGTGGCTAGGATATCTTTGTTTTTCTCATCCCACACCACTTCCGCTTCCGATTTACGAATATAGAATGGCTCAATGGACTGCGCATCAGGAATCGTACCACTCACGAATTGTGGTAATGCCACTTGAATAACATGAGATGCCCGTGGTCGTTGCTTCGATTCATGACCGATAACAAGTCTAATAGGGTCAATACGACCTGCTTCTACACCTATGGCATATTCTTTTTCCAATCGCTTCAGACCATCCCCTACGATGACCACTGGAGTATCTCCAGATAACTGTACTAGTTTCTCTAACAATTCAGTTACTTGATGTACTTCTATTGTATCTAAAGCAATCATATCCGCGCCATTCCACTCATACTGACGGCCATAGACCTGTTTCTTTTGTGCATCAATGACAGTGCATACCCGGTAGTTAGAATACATAAAACTTTGGGCTAACACATCGGTGGTGAGCACGCCTACTACGGGTACATTCCAAGCATAAGCCAAAGCCTTTGCCGTGCCTAAGCCAATGCGCAAGCCTGTAAAGGAACCAGGCCCAATGGTTACGGCAATGCCGGTAATGTCAGATTTCTTTACTTTCCCCGTTGTCAGCACCGTTTCAATATGTGGCACCAATTGCTCAGAATGAGTAAGCCCTACCTGTACAATGAGTTCGCTTCGTATTTCTTTGTCATTTCCTACCGCTACGCTAGCAATGGCGCTACTCGTTTCAATTCCTAAAATCATAGGTTCTCTCCTATGCATTGTAATGTTTCCTCTGAAAGTAAGTCCGTACGAACTGTAAACTGACGAGATCCATCATCACCGACGGAAATCTCAATCCACACTGCCGTATCTGGTAATTCATCGACAAACTTACTAGCCCATTCCACAACGGACTTCGTTTCCTCTGTATATTCGTAAAACCCGATAGTCTCTAACTCTTCTACCAAGTCCATTCGATATAAATCAAAGTGATACAGGTAAGAACCATCTACTTCATAGGTGTTCATCAAGGCGAATGTAGGACTTGTCACTTCTTCTGTGACCCCAAAACCTTTGGCGATACCTTGAGAAAAATGAGTTTTCCCCGCCCCTAGTGTGCCATCCAAAGCAATGCAAATAGGGCTTTCATAATCTTTCATAAATTGCCCTAACCTACGGCCTAGAGCCAACGTTTCCTCTACGGAATGAGTTGTATATTGTATGGTATTCATAGTATTCCTTTATCCAAATGATTATATCCTTTAGGTTCCACTCTCATCCATTGTCCATCACGGTCTACTAATACCTGTGCATTGCCTGCTTTAACATGTCCAATGATAGTGAAAGTCTCAGCCGGCAACGCCTCTGCTTTATCCGCTGGAATGGTTCCCACTAGCTGAAAGTCTTCGCCCCCTGTCCACATAGGAAAGTACGGGCTCATCTGGTGGCTTTCACAATAGGCCTGAACCTCTGGATAGATAGGCAATTTCGATTCATCAATATAAATGGTCACCTGCGATGCTTTGGCAATCTCGTTGAGCTCACTGGACAAGCCGTCGCTGATGTCGTTCATAGACGTGGCACCTAAGTCTCTTGCTATTATACCACATTCTACATGAGGAATGGGCCGTTGATGGACAGACCTACTCACCGGATAGTCCTCGCTGCCCTCTAACAAACTATGGAGTCCTACATAGGATAAGCCTAGATAATTCGTGATGAATACTGCATCACCATCTTGAGCACCACTGCGTAAGACAGATTGATGCTTTGGAACATCTCCAAAGACTGTGGCAGAAATCACAAAAGGTCCCTCGGTTGACACCGTATCGCCGCCAATGATATTTACACTATACTCCGCACATATAGTATGCAAACCTTGATACACTTCTTCTACATAGGACGCATGTCGCCCCTTAGGTACTGCAATAGACACTACCATATGCCGTGGAGTGCCACCCATCGCTGCTATATCGCTAATGTTTGCTGCCCCCAATCGATACCCTACATCAAAAGGGGAAGTAGTGCTTTCACTAAAGTGGATACCTTCCACCATCATGTCCGTACTAACCAGTTGATCCACATCGCGAGGCGTATCATACACAGCACAGTCATCACCAACGCCGACCTTTACGTACGTAGGATTGTAGATACTGTGTTGTGTTAATTTGTCGATGAGAGCAAATTCGTCAAGTTTATACCTCATATTTTTAGATGCATTAGAGCTATTCTTTATAGTATAGTCTGTATCCTTAATTGTATCATTCTGTAGTATCGTATCTCTATCAACAGTATATTCTAGGCTACTTTCTCGTAGACTATCGTTACTCGTATTATTTCCGTTACTATCGTCAATATCGTAAGTAGATTTGATATCATTCTTACCGTTGGCCCTATGAATATGCATACTACGGTTCGATAACACATGGTCTTCGTCTAACAGTAAATTCCGCAAAAAATATTCCAAATATTCCGTTGCTCTATACACCCCAAGTTTCAAATTTTGATAATTGGCTCGTACTAATGAATTTCTAAAGTACCACGCATGGTTGGCGAACATATCATTCGTCACTGTAAAGCCTAGGGTGTGGAGATATTTAATAAAAAATACAGCGGTCGTTCTCGTATTTCCTTCACCAAATACATGAATCTGCCACAATCTGGCAACAAAAGTAGCCAAATGACGAATCGTCTCTGACATATCCAAATTGGCATAGGAAAAATTTTTTTCTTGCTCTATGTCATAGAGTAAGGTCGCCCCTAGTTCAGACACGCTACCATAGGTCACCGTATCACCATCGAGAATCCATTCCTTTTTTGTGATATTGTAATCTCGTATACTGCCCGCATGGGCATAGATATCTGTAAACAATTGTCTATGAATCGATAGGTACTCATTCGGCGTAAAACTAAAAGCTTTTTCTAAGAGCAACTCCGACATACGAAGTGATACTATATCCGCCTCTGCCGTTCTATCTTCTTGATTCGGATAGGATTCATAATAATTTTCCAACAATGTATGAAGAACCTGTAGCGACATCTGCCCTTCAATATTCTTCTTTGCTAAGTCTACTAAATAGGCAGACGGCGTCAACCCATCGACAGCTTGTAAACCAATAGCTGTCTTCCAGGCTTGAGCTTTTTCATATTGACTAGCTTCACCTTGACGGATATATTCCTCAAAAGGATCCTTATGCATCGTACCACCTCGTTTCATTGTGTAATAACAAACTAACGTATCTATGCCGTTACAGATAATAACGATATACTATTGCAATTGAACTATAAGATCTGTATATCACTTTTCTATACACGTTGTTCTTATTGTACCATACTAGGGACCAAAGGATAACAAAAATAAAAGGAACCCCTATAAGGATTCCCTTTTACTATGTTTCCGTATATTTGTATATCCCTACCGCGTCATCTCCACTAGCTGTTTCACATAGTCATTACTCGGATGATTCTTTACTTCCTCCGTTGTTCCATATTGTTGTATCTTACCTTCATGCATGACAAGGATATGTGTGCCTAGCTTGAAAGCTTCGTGCATGTCATGGGTGATAAACACAATAGTACAGTCCGTTTGCTTATGAATATGTTTCAAGTCTTCTTGTAGTTGATACCTCGTAATGGAATCCACCGCTCCAAATGGTTCATCCATGAGCAATATCTTCGGCGAGTTCGCATAGGCTCTAGCGATACCAACCCGTTGTTGTTGACCTCCAGATAATTCTTTAGGATACTTTTCCTTACTATCTAGTGGTAAGCCCACTAATGAAAGCATGCGTTCTACAATAGCATCTACCTCTTCTTTCGATACACCCTCTAGTCTAGGCACATACCCAATATTCTCTGCTACTGTCATATGGGGGAACAGTCCATCCCCTTGAATAGCATAGCCAATCTTTCTCCGCAAAGAAATAATATCCTGATCAATAACACGAGTTCCAAAAATAGTAATATCTCCCTCGTCGGGTACTATCAATCCATTAATCATTTTTAAGAGTGTCGTTTTCCCTGACCCAGATGTACCCACAATACAAAGAAAGTCACCTTCATTGATTGTTAAATTGCAATCTCTCACCACCCATTTGCCTTGATAGGATTTTCCAATATTTTTATATTCTATAATTTGATTCATCTATTTCACCACCAATCCTTTAGATTGCAAAAATTCCTTTGCCACTTGTTTCGGGTCTTCCTTATCAATTTCTACCCTTTTATTCAGCTGTGCCATAGTACTTTCATCTAAGATACCATCCAAACGATGTAATACCTTTTCTAGCTCAGGATGTTTCTGCAACGTTTCCTCACGTACAACCATGCCTGCCATGTAACTTGGGTAAAAGTTTCGATCGTCCTCTAATACTACAACCCGTGGATCAGACAGTTGACCATCTGTAGTAAACACAGTCATCGCATCAATTTTCTTATCAAACAAGGCTTGATATTTTAATCCATTGTCCATATCTACTTCTTTTTTGAAGTGATAGTTATAGGCTTTAGCTAACGCTTTATAACCATCTTCACGTTCAAAAAAATCATATTCTGCACCAAATGTTAGCTGTCCTGCATACTTCGCCAAATCAGTAAATGTGCGGATACCATATTCCTTTGCTAAGTCTGCACGAATACCAATGCTATAGGTATCATTAAAGCCAAACATACCTTTCCATAGGAAGTGATACTTATCCTTGTATTCCCCAGTCAACATGGAGAACTTGTCATTTTTGTACTCTTCCTTATGTTTTAACACGATTTGCCAAGATGTCCCTGTATACTCTGGATACATATCAAAGTCGCCTCGCACCATGCCAGGATGAATATTAGATGTGCCACCACCTACACCATGGGTGTACTTAACCTTCAAGTCAGTATCAGCCTCAATGAGAGTACCCACGATTTCCGCCAAAATGTATCCTTCCGATACAGGTTTTGATGCAATGTGAATGGTATCATTTTTACTATACTGTTGCATTCCCAGGACACCAAAAATAATCACTAAGATAGCTCCCAATGCATAGCCTATTTTTTTATTCACTACCGTATGCATTTTGTGCTGTTCTACTAGTTTACCAATGAAGCCTAGTATGCCGTCTATGACCAAGGCTAAGACAGCAATTAAAATACCGCCAATCCAAATCAATATTTCATTGTTAGTAGTTATACCACGGTAAATAGCAACTCCTAGACCCCCTGCCCCTACAAAGGAAGCAATCCCTGCTAAGGCGATGGTCATGGTCACCATATTCATAATAGCTCCGAAGATAACAGGAAATGCTAGCGGTAACTGTATTTTCCATAAAATTTGCCTATCTGTACTACCCATAGCACGGCTAGCCTCAATAATCTTTGGATCAATAGTGGTAATCCCTACATAGGTACTACGCACGATAGGTAACAACGCATAGATGGTAAGAGCAATAATAGCCGTCGTATTTCCCACACCAGTAAAAGAAATCAAAAAGCCCAACAAAGCAATTGAGGGTATGGTGTAAGCAATATTCACTACAGATATAACAGAATTAGCCAATTTTTGCTTCCGTGTGATGAACACTCCTATAGCCAAACCCAAAATCGTGGCAATGATGACTGCTGTAAAAGTAATTCCTATATGCTCTAGCAATAAATGCATATAAAATGGCCAGTTCTTACCTAACTCTTCTAATAAATTTTGTATCATCAAATCCTCCCTTTTTACAATATGTTTGTAGATCTTTTTTCATACTAAATTACCATGAATTTAAGGTATAAAAATGTTGGAGGCTCTTTATGAAGAGTCCCCCAACATAGTACTTAATCTTTTACGATTTTATCTTTCATTTGTTTCAATGGACGCGTTAAATCAATATTACCATAAGTCGGCAAGGTCACTCCTTTTACCTTTACATACACCTTATGTACACCATCAAATTCCACTGCTGTATTGACGATAGATGCAATGCGAAGTGTGGCTGTTAAACCTGTAGCATCCTGTAAAAAGTCATCATTCAAAACCACTGTGACTGTATCATCATGTTTTGATGTTTCGACTACTTTTGTGCCTTTTGCAAAGACTGGATATTCTGCACGACCATCTTGCTCAATCATCAAATTTATGGCATCTTTTACCGTTTTACGCTCTTTATCAATCGTAAGCGGTTGTGGCATTACGCCTTTCCCATCTTGTCGCGGTACATAGACCACAATTTTTGTCATCTTATCCATCGCTTTTTTATCTTCTGATGTAGTCGATTGAACGGTTGTTTGTTTTCCTAGATCTAGTTTCAAATCTTGAGAATTACACCCCGCCAAAGCAATGACACAAACGCTCATCATAGCCACTAAGCCATAGCGTAATGATTGTTTCATGAATTAACCTCCAAAATAGATTTCCAACCCTTTTGCTAATTCATTAGCAAATTGTTGTCGTGTAGATGATTCTTTTAAATGACCTTCCTCCTTAGGATTTGAAATAAATCCTAACTCTACCAATATAGATGGCATAAAGGAGTGTCGTAATACATACAGATTTCCTGGTTGAATACCACGATCACCATTAAATCCACTATGATCAGCAATCTGACCTTGTACGGAAGAAGCTAGTTTTTTCGACTGCTCAGATCCGTCAAAATAGTAGGTAGCAATCCCACCTACATTAGGATTGGAAAAAGAATTAATATGAATACTGATAAATGCATCAGCTTGATTAGCATTTGCCACATTCACACGAGCTTGTAATTCATCAACACCACTCGCATGTGGACCATACACATCTACATCTGTAGTACGAGTCAAGATAACTTTAGCACCTTTCGCTTCCAGTATAGATTTTAAATATTCTGATATAGGCAAGGTCACTTGCTTTTCTTGTAATCCGGTTGGTCCAATAGCACCTGGATCACTACCACCATGTCCAGGGTCCAACACAATAATCTTACCCTTAATGCCACCAGATGTACGATAACTTACTGATTGTGGCACTGGTTTTTCTGGAATTGTTGGTAAGACAATTGGTTTTTTAGGTCCTGCCTTGGATTCTGTTTTTGCCGGTGAGTTTTCCTTAGGTTTCTCTACCTTAGCCACTGATTTTGGTGTTTCCTTAGGCACAACAGGTTTTACCTCTGCAGATGTAGTAGCTACCACTGGTTTAGCAGCTACAGAAGATTTAGCCTCCACTACAGGCTTTTTCCCATAGTAGTTTTCTCGCGGAGCCACCCCTTTTTTCTGAATATCTACCACCATACGATATGGCTTATTATTCACAGTATCTTTTTTTAATGTAAATACTTTTAAATCTTCTACATCAATAGCTTTTGGTGTTTCAATTTTTACTAGCGTATCTTGTCCTTGTTGTGAAAGTGTAGCACTTTTAGCAATACCATCATCCATCACAATTGATGTAGGTGCTCCTGCTAGAGTAGCATTTTTTAGCACTAATGTGGTAGATGTACCACTGGCACTAATAGATGCCGTCGCATGAACGGGACTAGACAAGCTAAAGACCATTCTCACAAAAGGGATGGGCGCATCATTTCTCGTCACCCAATGAAGATCTGTCACATTTGCAGCCTTCGTGGCACCAAACAGGACTGGTAACACCAATACTAACATACCCAATAGGGCAAATAACTTACGCAAATATCTCACTCCAATCTATGTTGCACTGGATAGTTTTCCTTTAGACAGTATCTTAATTATACCACATTTACCAAGTCCATACATGAAAAATTAGTGAAAATTATTCTTTTTTCCAGTATCATCTAAAATCACAGCTGTTCCTTATCGTTTTGATTTGAAAGTATCCTTTCTCATCATCAACTTATAGCTAACATTCACTTCTATACAAAAGAAACATAAGTAGGCTTTCTGTATTCACAACACTGATTACATTATCTACTTATGTTTCTTACTTTTTATATGTATTAATTAAATAGAGCGTACCGCTCGAGCACTCATAACCTACTTATGAATCTCTAATTTTAGTACCTACAAATAAATTATAAACTTATTATTTTATATGGCTACACTGTTTGTTTTCCATTACGGTTCATAATGTAGTACAATACAGCACCCACTACTAAACCACCAAGTCCCCAGAATACTTTTTCCAAGGAAGATTGAGTGATTAACCAAATACTAACTACAACTGCTAATACTGGAATGATTGGCCCTAATGGAACACGGAATGTTCTAGCCATATCTGGTCGTTTGCTTCTAAATACAAGTACTGCCAAGCAAGTAGGCAAGTATTGAGCAAAACGAGACACTACGGAAATAGCTGCCAATTTTTCAAAACTACCAGTCCAAGATAATACAACGGCAAATACGACTGTAACAATGATCGCTACATAAGGAGCATCTTTTTTATTACGTTTAGACACTACTTTAGGAATCAATCCGTCATCCGCCATAGCTACCCCAGAACGTGGTGCCAAGAAGGAAGAGGCTACGTTAATGCCGCCGATAGAAATCAATGTACCAGCTGTAACGATAGCTTTTGCCAAAGGTCCCATGAACACGAATGCCGCATCCGCTACTGGCGTTTTAGATATGACCAGGGAATCACCCATAATACCAATACAAATTGCTTGGATTAAGATATACACAATGGATACTAGCGTTAATACAAGAATAATCGCTTTCGGTACATTGCGTTCAGGATTTTCCATATCTTCTGCTGCTACCGCAATGGATTCAAATCCTGTGAAAGCATAGAAAATGATTAATGCTGCCGCACCAAAACTGGCTTGTGTCATGTCTGGTACAGATTCCATTGGTGCGAAGTTAACACCTTTCACATAGAAAATACCCACAAGGATAAAGAAAATCAATGGCAACAATTTACCAATAGTTACGATATTGTTGATGATTTTAGAAATCTTAACACCCATGATATTCATGATACCAAGTACAACGATAATCAATGTGGCGATAATATTTTTCCCCATTTCTGTACTTGCTGGTTCCCATACTGCACCAAGAGCAGTAGCAAAACCTACTGCCATAGCAGACCAGGCAATCGTAGCAATAGCCCATTTCATAAAACCTACTTCAAAGCCTACAAAGTTACCAAATGCTTCTTTCGCATATACATAAGGACCACCGTTCTTATTGAACATACCGCCCATTTCAGCAAAGCATAAGGCAATAGACATAACCAATAGCGCATCGAATACGATAACCCATAAACTATTTACACCTACTAATGCAGCCGCTTTACCTGGAAGCAGGAAGATTCCTGTACCGATAATTGCATTTACCCCTAAGAGTATGATACTCAAAAGGCCTAATTTGTTAGTTGACATAGTACTTCTCCTTATACCCTTGTGCTTACTCAACTAATACTAAACAAATGCTATATACTAGCAATGATAACTAAACTATATAGGCTCATACATCTTAGTTATCCCCGTAAAAGTATAGCATTACTAGATTACCATTGCCAATAGCTATTGACCGTTATATATTCTATCTTCAACCTATATCCCATTAGAACATAGCATGGGCAATAAAATAACCAACTACACAGCTTGTAAATACTCCAATTAAACCTGGAATAATAAAGCTATGATTGATAACAAATTTACCAATTCGTGTTGTACCAGAACGGTCAAAACCAATACATGCTAAGTCAGATGGATACGTTGGCAATACAAAGTATGCATAACATGCAGGTATGAAGGATAACACAATCAATGGATCTACGCCTACACTTAAACCCATTGGCACCACGATAGCAAGTGCTGCTGCTTGAGAGTTAACCAATTTAGAAATGATAAATAGTACAAGTGCATAGGTCCATGGATGCTCTACTACCACACTCGATAGAGTTGTCTTGAATTGTGGAATATAGGAACCAAAATAGGTTTCTGCCATCCAAGCTACACCGTATACCGACACAACAGCAATCATACCAGATTTGAATACAGAACCACTTGTTACATCGCTAACTTTTACTTTACATACCAACAGAATTAAAGCTGCCATCACAAGCATAGCAATTTGAATTGTTGGAGTCATGGATAATGGTTTCCATAGACCTTTTGCATTAGGAACTAATGGCAATAATTGGTTAGGGAAACTACCGAATAAAGCAATGACCAAAATACCTAGTAAGAAAATGATGGTTGCCCAATATGCTGTGCGAGGAAGTTCTTTTACAACACTAGCTTCTTTATTCTCTTCATAGATATAGGCACGTTGTTCAGGATCTTGAATACGAGCTTGGAAGTCAGGGTCATTGGCCAATTCCTTACCACGACGCATACTCCATATACCAGCTACAATAACGCCAATAAATGTAGCTGGAATTGTAATGGATAAAATCGTTACCACGCTAGCTGGGAAGTTGACTGCCCCTAACATAGCTACTACAGACACAACCGCAACAGATGCTGGAGACGCACAAATCCCCATTTGAGAAGCTATGGATGCTACAGCCATTGGTCGTTCTGGACGAATCCCCTCTTTGATAGAAATATCATAGATGATGGGGAACATCGTATACACTACATGTCCTGTTCCGCATAACACAGTTAAGAACCATGTTGTGATTGGCGCTAAAATAGTAATTTGTTTTGGATTGCTACGAAGAAATTTTTCTGCGTATACAAGCATAACATCCAAACCTTTGGAGGCTTGTAAGAATCCAGAACATGTGACTACTGCCATAATCGTTAGCATTACATCAATTGGTGGTTTACCAGGTACAAGACCAATTACAAACACGTAAATAGCAAGACCGATACCAGATACAGCGGCTAAACCTAAGCCACCATGTCTTACACCAACAATTAAGCAAGCTAACAATAGAATAAATCCGAATAAAATAATCATAAAATTACAAAATCCTTTCTAATAAAAAAATCACTTGCCGTATACATTATACGGCAAGTGACGTAATAAAAACAGTGTAAAACTACTTCTATAGGATATATTTTACATGAAAGTTAGTTATGGTGTTATGATTGCAAACGTAATTTTGATGAGAAACTAACTATAAACATTGTAATGTTTATCCATAACTATCTTTCATAACTTGAATTATAATTGTTATTATATAATATACATACGTTATTATCATGCAAAACATGTATTATGTGTACATTTTTGCGCAATGTTTTTTATTAGGAGGATGTATGAAACAAAATCTACAGTGGATAAAAAAATATCTACTACTCTCACTTTCTGTATGTTTATTATTTCTAGCAGGTTGTTCTACCAACCAAGACAACAACGCTTCCAATGCGAATAACACTCGTGTTATTACTGATACGGCCGGTCATCAAGTGACAGTAAAAAAAGATGTAAACCGTCTTGCTGTTGTTCCAATTCCATGGGCTTCTATTGTATATGCCATTGATGGTTCTGGCAGTAAAATTGTAGGCATGCATCCATCTGCAAAAGCATCGTATGAAGCAAGCCTTCTAAAATCTCTAGCACCTGAACTTGGTCAAGCAAACACTCAATTCGTAAGCAAGGATTTTGCTATTAACTTAGAAGAAAGCGGTAAATTAAATCTTGATGCTATGATCGTTTGGGATTATCAAGAAAAAGAACTAGAGCAACTTAAATCTGTAGGTATACCTGCTATCGCATTAAAATATGGTACATTAGAAGACTTACAAAATGGTATGCTTGTTGTCGGTCAATTGCTTAACAAAGAAGAACAAGCCCAAAAATTAGTGGACTACCACAAAGAAAGTCTTAAATACTTCAACAGCAAACAAGAAGCTCTTAAAAATGTGAAAAAACCTAAAGTGTTATATTTATATGACCAAAGTTTAAAAGTTGCTGCCAACGGAACTGTTAATAACCTAATGATTGAAATGGCTGGTGGCGAAAACGCGGCTAAAGACGTTCCAGGTAAATGGGTAAATGTGACGATGGAACAAATTCTTGAATGGAATCCAGATATCATTATCTTAAGCAACTTCTCTAATATAACCCCTGAGGATATTAAAACTAATAAATTTGAAGGTCATAACTGGTCAAATGTATCCGCTATTAAAAACAATCAAGTTTTCAAAGCACCTATGGGTATCTACCGTTGGGACGCACCATCAGCTGAAACACCACTGATGATGAAATGGATGGCACAAAAAATTCAACCAACTATTTTCAATGACTATGAAATTAAAACAGAAATCAAAGACTTTTACCACAACTTCTTAAAATATGACCTTAACGATGATGAACTAGGAAATATTCTTCAGCTAAAACTTAATGTAAACTAGAGGTCACCTATGTATTTACAACAAAGTATATTTTCAAAATCTTCTTTTAAATGGGTTCTATTATGTCTTTTGCTCTGTATTACCTTTTTTATTTCCTTATTCATGGGGCGCTATGCTGTGAGCCCTGAAAATACGCTGAACATTCTGTATAATGCATTGCAAGGAAATATCGCGCAAGATATGAATAGTTCCATTATTCTTGGTATTCGCTTACCTCGAACTATTTTAAGCATGTTGCTGGGAGCCGGTTTAGCTATTGCTGGCTCTACGTATCAAGGTATTTTCCGCAATCCTTTAGTGAGTCCTGATGTGTTAGGTGTCAGCAGTGGGGCAGGCTTCGGATCTGTCCTAGGCATTTTACTCTTTGGAATGAGTGCTACCACTTCTCTATTAGCCTTTGTGTTTGGATTAGGCAGTGTGGCTCTTACCTATGTATTTGCTAGAGCACGTGGGGAAACGACCATGATGTCCTTGGTTCTTTCAGGTATGATTGTATCCGCTATCTTTGCAGCACTGATTTCTTTAGTCAAATATGTAGCCGATCCATACGATACATTGCCTGCCATTACCTACTGGCTAATGGGTAGTTTTTCTAAAGCAACCTTTGAAGATTTACGATATATTTTTATTCCTCTAACGATTAGCTTAGTCATACTAAATCTAGTTCGCTGGCGTATCAATATTCTTTCATTAGGAGAAGAAGAAAGTAAATCCTTAGGTGTAAATCCTACACGAATTAAGTTTATAGCAATTATTGCATCTACAATCCTCACTGCTTTATCCGTGACGGTTGTCGGTATTGTTGGATGGGTAGGGCTAGTCATTCCACATATCACACGACTTATATTTGGAGTAGATCATAAAGTGCTATTGCCAGCCTCCTGCTTTGTGGGAGCCATCTTCCTCACTGTGGTCGATATCGTTTCTCGCTCTGTTACTAGTGCAGAAATTCCCATTGGTATCATCACTGCTCTCCTAGGGGCTCCATTCTTTGGATTTCTTTTAAAGTATACAAATCAAAAGGGAGATTGGTAAATGTTACAAGTTAATCACGTTTATTATGGATATCAACCAAATGATTACATACTAAAAGATATCTCCTTTTCCTTACAGAACCATAAGATACTCACTATTTTAGGTCGCAATGGGGTTGGTAAAACCACATTACTAAAATGTATCTCCGGATTACTCCCTATTGAAAAAGGGGAAATTCAAGTTAATGGTCAAGTACTGAAAAAAGGATTTAATGCATCGGATTATGCTATAGGTTATGTCCCTCAAGCAAGATCTTTAAACTTTCCTTATACGGTGGAAGAATTAGTACTCATGGGAAGGGCTAAGCATATTAATGTGTTCTCAACCCCTAAACAAGAGGACTATGACATTGTCAACGAAACGCTAGAAGAGTTAAATATTTCTTCTATTAGGCATCATGCTTGCACAAAGTTAAGCGGTGGACAATTACAATTAGTCTACATTGCTAGAGCATTAGTTGCGAAACCTCAAATTTTAATTTTAGATGAGCCAGAAACGCATTTAGATTTTAATAATCAGCATATGCTTATGAATTTAATTCGTAAAATCGCAGATGAAAAAGATTTATGTTGTATCATCAATACACATTATCCTGATTATGCCTTAAAAATCTCGAATGTAAGCCTTCTAATGAAACAAGGTGAGCATCTATTTGGCAATACGCATGACCTTCTTACACCACAAAATATGATGACCTATTTTACTATGAAAACAAAGTTAATAGAATTGGATACCGACGAAGGAACTAAAAAATCCTTAGTTGTATTCTAAACAATCAGTACACCTAATATAGGCATATGATTCTTATACTGTACATACGATAGCAGTCGAATCATATGCCTTTTTTGCATCTTAGAATATGCCTTCTGTCCCTAACATGAGCAAGTCTGAACATGAAGACACTAATGTATTGAACCTCTTGTGATATCTGTTTAGAAAACAAAAATAGTCTTCATTAAGAAGACTATTTTTGATGTTCTAGTGTTATGAAATAACCATAAAACTATTTAATTTTTCTTACCAAAGAAAAAGGATACTACAGCAATAACAATCACTGCGCCAATGACTGAAGGAATCAATGCCATTCCAGCTAAGCTTGGTCCCCAAGTGCCAAAAATTGCTTGGCCCACAGAAGAACCTATTAAGCCTGCAATAATTCTAGCAATAATACCCATAGATCCAGCTTTTTTAGTAATTTTACCTGCAATAAATCCAATCAATCCACCAATAATACATGACCAAATCATACTACCCCTCCTTTATAAAATGTATATATTTATATGGAAGCACTATACTTAGTAGCTTCTGTAATAAAGATCTCAATTGTATTCTACATCAACTGTGATGATTAATCAAATTTGCTTCTCTCGAACTCTTGGACATCCCTGACATAAGGCAATCTAATGCTTACTGCGCCGCTTCGCTCCTAGTAAGCAAAGATACGGCCTCAGTATGATACGTCTGCGGGAACATATCCACTGGTTGAACTTTTACCAATTGGTAGCCCTGTTTTGTCAGTATTTCTATATCTCGTGCCATAGAGGATGGGTTACAAGACACGTACACTATCCGTTCTGGTCCCATCCCAACAGCAGCATGTAATACATCTTCTTTGCAGCCTGCACGGATGGGATCGAATACAATCACATCTGGCTTAATGCCTTGTTTATACAACTTAGGCATTTCCACCGCTGCATCGCCTACGATAAATTCTGTATTATCGTATCCATTTCGTTCTGCATTCTTTTTCGCATCTTTGATGGCAGGCTCAACGATTTCAATTCCAATGACATGTTTTGCTTTGTGAGCCAAGAACAAAGAAATAGTTCCTGTTCCACAATACGCATCTATCACCGTTTCACGGCCTTTCAAGTCCGCAAATTCCAAAGCTGTATCATAGAGTACCGTGGTTTGTTCTGGATTCACTTGAAAGAAGGAATGCGGTGACAACTGAAAAGATAAATCTTTGATATAATCTGTAATTTGGTCTTTTCCATAAATGGTACGATTCGTAGGTCCTAAGATCACATTCGTTTGTTTCGGATTGTGATTCACTACGATGGATGTCACTTGTGGTAAAGCCTGTACAATCCGATTCACTAATTCTTGCTCCTGCGGAATACTAGCTATACGGCTTACGAGAATAACCATCCATTCGTCTTTGCCAATACGCCCTATAACATGACGAATCACACCTCTTTCAGTATGCTCATCATAAGGCTCGATACCTAATTCATTCATAGCCTCGTAGCAAACTTTACGAATCTCATCATTGCCCACATCTTGAATCGGGCAATGTTCATGGTTAATGATGCTATGGGATCCCTTTTGATAAAATCCCATACGAATTTTGTCTACGGCGCCACCTACAGGCATTTGCATCTTATTCCGATATCTCCATGGTTCTTCTGGGCCTATGCAAGGTAATACTAACTCTGGGTCACATTTAGCAATCCGTTCGATAACGGCTTTCACAGATTCTGTTTTTAGTCGTAATTGTTCTGTATAGGACGCATGTTGTAATTGGCAGCCCCCACAATTGCCATATACCTTACATTCTGGGACCACTCGCTCTGCTGACGGTGTGAGCACCTCTACAATATCTCCTACGGCATAATTCTTTTTGACTATGGTAATCTTCACTTGCACCGTTTCATTTGGTAAAGCATAGGGCACAAATACTGTAAACCCTTCGTATCTGCCTACCCCTTCGCCACTACTGCCGGTGCCGTGAATCTCTATCGTATATGTATGTCCAACGCACACCGGTGCTTTCTGTTGTTTCTTCTTCTCACTCATCTATATATCCTTATACACAATGTAATCGTTTGTATCAATGTATGTCTTTTTATTATATCATTTTTATATGTGCTTTACACGACTCCTTACATCATTGCTAGTGAAAGTAACTCATTATATTCTATAACCTGCTCATCTCAAAAAAGAAAAAGCATACAACCTCCATCATAGAGACTGTATGCCTATGTATTACACTTCTTTTTCAAAACTAGTATGCCTTATGTTCTAGTACATTGAGCTGTTACTTTCACCAATACTAGTTTATTTCACCAAACGATTGCGAATCATTGCTGCTCCTAATACCAATACAACACAACCGATATGGAATGGTAAGCTATATGGTTCAATATATGGTGCTGCCATTGGATCGTGTTGAATCATGCTTGCAGATACCCAACCTAAGATACCGCCACCTGCGTACAGAATAATAGGGAATTTATCAATCAGTTTTACAAAGATGGTACTGCCCCAAACAATGATTGGCACTGTCACTAACATTCCTGCCACAACAAGACCGAAATGACCTTCTGCTGCTGCCACAACACCCAACACATTATCGATACCCATGACACCATCGGCAATGATGATAGTGGCAATAGCCCCCCAGATATTATCTTTTGCTTCAATGTTATGCTCATTGTCCCCATCTTTCAATAAGGAATAACCAATCCAAAGCAACATAATACCCCCAACGATGCGCAACGCTGGAATATTATCTAAGGCTTCGATGAACAAAATTGCCATAATTAACCGCAAGCCAATAGCTCCAGCAGTCCCCCAGAAAATGGCACGCTTGCGCAATGTTTCTGGTAAGTTTTTGGCGGCCATGCCGATAACAATAGCATTATCTCCAGCCAATAATATGTCAATGATAATAATTTGTAAAATTGCTAATAACCCTTGTGTTGATGTAATATCCACCATATCCTCCTATATTTACTACTTAGAATACATTTTATTATAGCATAGGGAACCTATAAAACAAAGGATAGCCAATTCTGTGAATTAGCTATCCTCTATATAGGTAGAAACTAAATTATTCTAGCTCCTACCTCTTTATTTTTTGTGTAATAACACGTTTGCAATTAGATGTTCTTTCTGTTTTACAACAAATCAATGACTTCTCTAATCTAAAATATATACTTTTACTGTTCGACGACCAAATTGGATGGCCTCATTATAGCTATCCATAGCCAAATCAATACGATGCCCTATAATAGCACCACCTGTATCATCCGCTACAGCATAACCATATCCTTCCACATACACTTCTGTTCCTAATGGAATTACATTAGGATCTACCGAAACATACCCACGGCGAAGCGCGTTGCCTCTAGCTGTATGTGTACCAGATTCATAGCTTGAATAGGCACTTGCTTCCATTTCTAATGTTTTTTTATAGCTTGTTGGTTTGCCTCGTTTGATAGATAGTTTTGACCATGTAGCACTATCAATAGTTCCTGTCACTGGTAATCCATAATGACGCTGGAAACGTATTAAAGCTTCTTTAGTTCCATTCCCAAAGACACCATCAACAGCTCCAGGAGAAAATCCACTATCTACTAATTTAAGTTGTACTTCTTTTATGTTGCGACCACGATCACCAAACCGTGATACTTCTACACTACGGGTATTTCGAGATGCTTGTTGCCCCTCGAATTGTTTTTGATTCTCTAGTAAAGCATGCATTGTTTCTTTGCCTACTCTACCGTCTGGAGTTAACCCGTGTTCTTTCTGAAAGACGAGTACTGCGTATTCTGTATTATTCCCAAACACTCCATCTGCTGTATCAAGCAAATAGCCTTGGGCTACTAACAACGCTTGTAACTCTTCTACCTCTTGACCGCGATCACCACGTCCAGATGTTGCCAAGGCTGTCACCATGGTACATACCATCAGGAGAATCGCTAGGAGAGTTATTTTTTTCACGATGTTCACCTCATATCTAAATGCTTATACATTTTACCATTTTTTGGGAGATACGTCAAAAAAACAGGACTTTTTTAACACTTTAACACCACTTAGTACCTATTTTTATTGTATTTTTCCCACATATGGTATAAATCTCTCCCCATAGGAAATACCGCCTACTACATATATACACTAAAATTGTCATTTTTCCTCAATTTCTATAGTAATTATGCATAAAAATGGAGTTGCTATACTAAATTGGCATAATAAAACCGTAGTAAAAGTGTCCTCTTACTACGGTTTTAATATAGAGCCTCTACTCTCTATGAAGTATGCAATTAAATATATTGTCCTTTGATCATATCGTATTCAGATACATTTACTTGTTGTTTCCGCCCTGCAATCCGTAATACTGTATATCCCAAGATACCAGATACGATAGAGCCTACGAAGATACCAACTTTTGCCATTTCTTGTGCTTCTCCTGGAGGGAAGGCTAACAAAGATACGAACAAACTCATGGTAAATCCGATACCACAACATAGAGCGATACCATACACATGAGTCCAATTGGTTTGAGCTGGCATTTCCACTAGTTTAGATTTTACTAGCAAGAACAGAGTACCAAATACACCTACTTGTTTGCCTAATACTAAACCTACTGCAACGCCTAATACAACTGGATGGGTAAAGCTTTCTAAAGTAAATCCGTGGAAAGATACCCCTGCATTGGCAAAACCAAAGATTGGAATAATTAAGTAGGTAACCCAGTTACTTAAGGTGTGTTCCCATTCAGATAATGGAGATACATGACGACCATCACGTATGCCATGGTATGGAATAAACGCCGCTAAAATTACACCTGCTAAGGTAGCATGCAATCCTGACTTAAACACACAGAACCAAAGGCCAAATCCTAATGCTAAATACGGAATTGGTCTCGTATAGTTCATACGGTTTACGTATTGTAACATGAACACGATGATTGCTGCTACGAATAAGTAAAAGAAGTTTAACTCCGCTGTATAGAAAAAAGCAATGATAACAATAGCCATCAAGTCATCCATAACAGCCAAGGTAGTTAAAAATACTTTCATTGCAATGGGTACTCGATCACCTAAGAGTGAAACGATACCGATGGCAAAGGCAATATCTGTAGCTGTTGGAATCCCCCAACCATGAATAAAGTCTGGATGGTAACCAACGATGAAATAATAAATCAACGCTGGCATTAAAAGGCCAAAAAATGCTGCAATACCAGGCAAAAATCGTTTTGTATTGGTATTCAATTCCCCTGCAATCATTTCCCGTTTTACTTCAAGGCCTACAAATAAAAAGAAGACCGCCATGGCCACGTCATTAATCCATAATTCAATGGACAATGGTCCTAATTTAGCATGAAGCAAAGAGTGGTACAAACTTTCTACTGGGGAGTTTGCCAATAGCACTCCTACCACAGCAGCTACAAAGAGTAGTACACCCCCTGCTGATGGTGATGTAAAAAAAGATACAATTCGATTCATACAATTACCCCTCTACTATGTAATATATATCATTAAATAACTAAAATATTCTTTTGTTATTATATCACTAATTATATTCTTTATCTATCGAATTTTTTCTATATTGCGCATGTATACAAAATCCAACACTCGATTCGCCGATATCCTTACGATACTGTTGTCCCTTAAAGTCAATCATGGACACACGTTCATAAGCATGTTCTAAGGATTGTTCCAATGTATTCCCCAATCCTACAACACCTAATACACGACCACCTTGCGTTACATAGTGATCTATTTCATATGTTGTACCAGAGTGAAATACCATCGATACAGTATCCATAGTATGAATATCTCCTGTGATTCTTTGACCTGTCACGGGCTGCTGTGGATATCCTTCGGATGCTAAGATAACACAGGAAGCGTATTGTTTGGACCACTCTAAGGACATCCCCTCTAACTGCCCCATAGCCGTGGCATGCATGATGACTCCTAGATCACTCTGTAATAATGGCAATAGCACTTGTGTCTCTGGATCTCCGAAGCGAGCATTAAACTCTACTACTTTCGGTCCTTCCTCGGTAAGCATAAGACCTGTATACAAGCAACCCACATAAGGATGACCTTCTTCTGCCATGGCTTTCACGATCGGTTTTACTATGGTGTCTACTATGGTTTGTTCCAAAGTGCCATCCAGTTCTGGCACCGGTGCATAGGCGCCCATGCCTCCTGTATTAGGACCTTCATCATGGTCTAACAATCGTTTATGATCCCTTGCTCCTATCATAGGTAAGACGTGAGTACCGTCCACAAAGGACAACAAGGATACCTCCTGTCCTCGCATATATTCCTCAATCACAACGCTTTCTTCCGAACTACTCAGCATCTCTTGTAACACTCGCTCTGCGTCTGTGAAAGTCTCACAAATAGTGACACCTTTGCCGCCCCAGAGACCATCCCTCTTTAATACAATCGGTACGCCCCATTGATGAATAATGCCTTTTCCTGTTTCTACATCTTGGCAAACCTCATACTTAGCCGTAGGAATCACATATCGACGCATTATATCTTTCGCAAACGACTTAGACCCTTCTAATCGAGAAGCCTGCTGGGATGGTCCAAATACAGGAATCCCCACGGATCGGATTGCATCACTAAGTCCCTCTACCAGAGGCAATTCAGGTCCTATCACAACCAAATCAATCTTATAGTCCAATAACCAAGCTAGTAAGGTGTCTCGGTTCTTCCAATCTAGGTTGACTACAGTGGCTATCGAAGTCATCCCTGCATTGCCTGGCACTACATAGACGTCTGTTACAGATGGGCTATGATGCAATTTCCAAGCTAATGCATGTTCACGACCACCATTGCCAATAATACATACTTTCATAGATACCTCTCAATATAGACTATTTTATATTGGCTTACTTCTTAATGACAACACGAGAGCCCACTATCTCCAAGGCATCCTCGCAAAATAAGCGCACCGCCTCTGGATAGATGCGATGCTCTTCATGTAAGATTCGTTTTGATAAGGTGTCCACCGTATCATCTTCAAAAACTGGTACCACTGCCTGCGCAATGATAGGGCCCGTATCCATGCCTTCATCCACAAAATGAACGGTACATCCTGTGTATTTTACGCCTTTTAGTAAGGCTTGCTTCTGTGCCTGTAAGCCTGTAAAGGCTGGCAATAAGGAGGGATGTATGTTCAAGATGTTTCCTCTGTACGCTTGCACAAATGTAGGTGGTAATATACGCATATACCCAGCTAACAAGATGCCCTCCACTTCATATTCTTGTAACAAATCTAGCATAGCTTGTATCCAAGCTGCTTCAGTACCATAGTTGGCAGGATCTACTATGTGTACAGGAATGTGCCAAGCACATCCCTTCTCCACAATACCCACATGGGGTCTATCACTCATGATAAGAACTATTTCACCCTCTATATGCCCAGCTTCTATGGCCTTATAGATGGCTTCTCCATTAGACCCTCTGCCACTACCAAATAGAGCCAATCGTTTACCCATGGAATGCCTCACCAAGAATCGTCACGTCTCCTTGCCCTTCTGTAACAAGTCCAATGGAGTACACTAGTTCTCCCTGTTCTTGTAACACTTCTACCACACGTTCTACTAATTCTGGTTTCACCACAAGTACCATGCCTATGCCCATATTGAACGTATGATACATTTCTCTCGCTTCCACATGTCCCCATTCTTGTAATAGCTTAAAAATAGGTGGTACTGGCCAGGCATCACTATGAATGGTGACAGACAACCCTTTTGGTAATATACGAGGAATATTGTCGTAGAAAGACCCTCCTGTTATATGAGCCATCCCTTTCACTAACTGTTCTTTCAGTAGTGGTAGAATGGGTTTTACATACAGTTTTGTTGGTGTCAACACTTCTTCTCCAATGGTACGACCTAACTCGTCTACATAAGTGTCCAATAGCATTTGTTGTTTTTCTAAGATAATATGGCGCACTAAGGAAAATCCATTGGAGTGTAAACCTGATGAAGGTAAACCTAGCACCATATCTCCTGCCTCGATAGAGGCTCCTGTAATGCATTTTTCCTTATCTACAATGCCCACTGCAAAGCCAGCTAAATCATAATTACCATCGCCGTAGAAACTAGACATTTCCGATGTTTCTCCACCGATTAAGGCACACCCACAGTCTTCACAAGCCTCACCAATACCATCGATGATACTTTCAATATGATTATGTTCCAATTTACCCACTGCAATGTAGTCTAGGAAAAATAAAGGAGTCGCCCCCTGTGCTACCACATCGTTCACACTCATAGCCACACAATCTTGACCAATCTGGCGATGCTCATTCATGAGGACGGCAAAGCGAATTTTCGTACCCACTCCATCTGTGCTTGATACTAGCACGGGTTCTTTCATGCTATGGCCTGCTAAGGAATAGAGCCCACTAAAACCGCCTAGGGATCCTAGTACACCCGGTGTATAGGTGCGTTCCACACGGTGTTTAATCTTTTGAATGAGCTGGTTGCCCGCTTCTACATCCACGCCAGCATCTAAATAAGTAACAGGTGTATTATCAACAGACATAAGTACCTCCCTTGGTATACTCATCCCCTACAGGACTCGGATACTCTCCAGTAAAACAAGCCACACACAAATGCGGTGTTTCTAATTGTTTCATAGACTGCACCAATCCTTCATGAGACAAATAATATAAACGATCAACGCCAATATATTGACGGATTTCTTCTATGGAATATCGATGAGCTAGCAACTCTTCTGCATCAGATGTATCAATACCAAAATAACAAGGATACCGAATAGGTTCAGAAGTTAAACACAAATAGATTTCTTTCGCTCCCGCTTGTCGTAACATGGAAACGATATATCGACTTGTGGTGCCTCGTACAATGGAATCATCAATGAGAACAATACGCTTTCCTTGTAACACATCAGGAACAATACTAAACTTGTTACGCACCGCTTCCTCTCGACTAATTTGGTTGGGTTCTATGAAAGTCCGCAATATCTTCGAATTCCTCACTAACCCTTCCCTATAGGGTATACCAGATTCCTCTGCATACCCCTGAGCAGACAAAGTCCCTGAATTAGGTATGGGCATAACAATATCCGCTTCATATTGTGTTTCTTTTGCCAGCTGACGTCCCATAGCTATCCTTGCTTCTGATACACCTTGCCCATCGATTACACTGGTAGGATCTGCAAAATAGATATATTCAAACACGCAAGTATGTTGTTCCACTACCGCCTGTTGGTCTACGACTGCACTTCCTACATGTACTTGTTTTGTTTTTTCTTTATTTTCTAATCTCTCAACCCCACCTCGAGAAATAGTTCTACTCTGTATACCACCCTCAGTATTTCGGTAGTCCGAGACTTTATATCTTATACTGGAGTGATACGGTACACTGCGGAAATCTGTTCCATCAATAAGAATTATTTCACCAGGCCTTACATCACGAATGAAAGTCCCCTCTATAGCGTCTATAGCGCAACTTTCAGAGGCAAGTACATACCCATGGGCCGTACGTCCTACACAAAGAGGACGATACCCATGAGGATCTCTCACACCTATCAGCATCTCATTGGCAACAATCGTCAACGAAAAAGCGCCTTCCAATCTTCTACAAGCTTGTTGAATCGCACCTAAGATGGTCGAGGTATTAGACCGGTTGATCAAATGGACGATGACTTCTGAATCCATTGTGGTCGTAAACACACAACCTTGAGATTCCAACTCACAGCGCAGTGCTGCGGCATTCGTCAAATTCCCATTATGGGCTACTGCGAATGTCCCCCACGGTGATGTTCCTACAATAGGTTGTACATCACAAGGATTCTCTATACCTGTCGTAGAATACCGCACATGTCCAATGCCTATGTGACCTTCTAAACTAGAAATATCCTGTAAGGCCTCTTTCACGAGCCCAGGTCCTTTCATCACATCTATCTGTGATTCATGAACCACAGCAATACCTGCTCCCTCTTGCCCTCGGTGCTGTAACGCCATAAGCCCTTCATATATAGTTGTCCCGATGGTAGAGGACTTGTCATAGACTCCAAAGACTCCGCATTCCTCATGCCATGTATCTAACACACCATCATATTTCATTATGCCCCCTAGAGTCATACTCTACTCATATCGTGCACACGGACAGATTATCAAATGTCAAACTATCTCTATTATAACTTGCTACAAAGCTATCTTCAATATAAACTCAAGGAATCAACAAAAAACGTGATATACTTAAGATATAAGAAGTCATGTATAGAACGCTAACCAGCATAGTATAGGATGTAGTAAGAACTCCACCACCATCCTATTAACATATAAAGGAGGCTACGTATGCACATATTCCGTCTATTTGTCACTCCTCGCACTACCACATCACAAGAATCACAGCAACTACTTACGACATTGCAACAAGACTTACAGATTCCTCTTACCGACCTCAGGATCTACGAACGATACGATATCTCTGGGATTACAGAATCAGAGTTTACACGTGCCAAAACTCTCATTTTTTCTGAACCTCCCATAGAAACTACTTGTACTACATTAAACCTATCCTCCCTAGACCATCCCATTGCTATTGCACCTACGCTAGGTCAATATGACCAGCGTGCTGATGCTGCAGAGCAATGCCTCTCCATCCTCACCAATCATGATCATAGTACCGTACGTACTGCACGCATCTATGTCTTAAGGGGCCCTCTAACGAAAACACATATAGATATAGCTCGACAATATCTCTTGCAATCCATCGATGCCTGTGAAAGCTCCATGGACCTTCCTGCAACACTGGACATAATAACACCGATGATACCAGAAACTTCTTACATAGAGGAGTTCACCACCCTGTCGAAAATAAAACTAAAAGAACTCCTTCACTCTATGCAATTGGCTATGACTCTAGATGATTTACTATGCATTCAAAGATATTTTCAAACAGAGCATCGCAATCCAACAGTGACCGAAATTGGTGTATTAGACACCTATTGGTCAGATCATTGTCGCCACACTACATTCAATACCCAACTAACGGAGATTACATTTGATGAGTCTACCCTTACCAAGCCGATTCAAAAAACGTATCAAACCTATCTTGAAACAAAACAACAACTGAATCCATCAGCTGATGTAGCACCCACATTAATGGACATAGCCACAATGGCTATGCAAGAACTCCGTCATGAAGGGAAACTAAATCAATTAGATATGTCGGACGAAATCAATGCGTGCACCATTATTGTTCCGGTACAGGTGGATGGTAAAGAAGAAGAATGGCTATTATTATTCAAAAACGAAACCCATAATCATCCTACTGAAATCGAACCTTTCGGTGGTGCTGCCACTTGTTTAGGTGGCTGCATTCGAGATCCTCTCAGCGGTCGTGCCTATGTATACCAAGCCATGCGTATCACTGGATCTGGTAACCCTTTAGTTTCAAAAGAGCATACTTTACCCAGTAAATTACCACAATCCTACATCACAACCACAGCCGCCAAAGGTTTTTCTTCCTACGGCAACCAAATCGGTGTTCCTACCGGGGAAGTACGAGAATATTACCATGATTCCTATGGAGCTAAACGATTAGAAGTAGGTGCTGTCATCGGTGCTGTGCCACGAGCTCATGTACATCGTGAAAACCCTGTCCCAGGTGATCTCATTATATTGCTAGGTGGTAAGACCGGCCGTGATGGCTGTGGCGGCGCTACAGGCTCTTCTAAAATACATACGAAAGACTCTCTTTCTACATGTGGTGCAGAAGTGCAAAAAGGAAATCCTGTGACAGAACGAAAAATACAACGCCTATTCCGCAACCCAGAGGTGACACAATATATCAAGAGATGTAACGACTTTGGAGCAGGCGGTGTAGCCGTTGCTATTGGAGAACTCGCAGATAGCATTCATATATACCTAGATGCGATACCTACAAAATACACTGGGCTCACTGGAACAGAGCTAGCCATCTCAGAATCCCAAGAGAGAATGGCTTGCATTATTGATCCTAGCCAATGGAAACGAATCCAATCCTATTGTGCAGAGGAAAATCTGGAGGCTACCATCGTAGGAGAAGTGACAAATACTGGACGCCTAGTGATGGACTTTCAAGGAGAAATCATCGTCAACCTACATCGTTCATTTTTAGCTACAAATGGAGCTACACAAAGTGCTACTGCTCATATAGTATCTCCCAAAGCAAACCACTCCCCTTCGTTTGCCACTAATCTATCTTCCAACTCTACAGCAACCAAGGCTTCCATAGAAACACGCTTTCATCAAGCCTTGCAAGATTTGAACAGTACCTCCCAAGAAGGATTACGAGCTATGTTTGACTCTACCGTAGGTGGAAATACAGTACTCTTTCCTTTCAGTGGAACCTATTTGAAAACTCCTGTCCAAGGGATGGTAGCAAAACTTCCTGTATTACAGGGAACTACCACGACTGCAAGCATCATGACCCATGGTTTTGATCCATATCTATCAGAATGGAGTCCCTACCATGGCGCTCAATATGCGGTACTCCTTAGCTTAGCAAAATTAGCCGCTTTAGGAGGAGATATCTCTAAAGCCTATCTAAGTTTTCAAGAATATTTTGAAAAACTCAACAGTCCTATGTCCTGGGGTAAAGTGGTATCTGCTCTGTTGGGCGCCTATGAGGCGCAACACCAATTAGATGTAGCCTCTATTGGTGGCAAAGATTCTATGAGCGGTACATTCCAAGAGATCCATGTGCCCCCTACTCTCATTTCTTTTGCTGTCACCACCGAGGATATCCATCGCATACTCTCTCCTCACTTTCATGAGGCACACCATCACATCCTATTTCTGTATGTACCAGAGCTCTCTGATGGTACACCTAACTGGGCCGCCTTTAAAGCACATTGTAAAACCTTGCGTTCCTTCAATATCACGCAACAAGTGTATAGTGCGTATGTCGTAGAACAGGATGGCATCGGACCCGCTACGGTGAAAGCTTGTCTAGGCAATGCCATTGGCTGTGTCTACCATAAAGACGAACTGCAAAGACTAGTTATGGCTGTATCTTCTACGCATAAAAAACGAGAACTAGACCAAACAAGCATAACTCAATCCTGTGCCAATACATCAGAGAATGATAGTCTCCTTGCTTCTCTAACTCCTGAAGATATATTGTTCTATCCCTTCCGTGGTTCCTTCCTCATAGAGGTGGATACTGTGACAGCTCAGGCATTAAGGGACTTACCTCACATGTACCATATTGGCACTACACAAGAAGACCCTTCTATTGTGATGGGGGATACCTCTATCTCATTAGATGACTTAACCAATTCCTATGAAAGCACCTTAGCATCTATCTTTCCTATCTACGCAAAAGAAAAAAACTTCGGTGATACCAGTACCTCTGCTAACAGCAAACTACTACACACTACACAAAGCAAACCATGTAGTAAGTATACTTCTCTATCTCATCCTAAAGTGCTGATTCCTGTATTCCCTGGCACCAATTGTGAATATGAATCTGCACGGGCTTTCACAGAGCATGGTGCCAAGATAGAAACTCTTGTCATTCGCAATCGAAGCAGTCAAGAATTACAAGAATCTATTCAAGCCTTAAAACGCAGTATAAACAGTGCTCAAATTGTATGTTTCCCTGGTGGTTTTAGTAGCGGTGATGAACCAGCTGGATCAGGCAAATTTATAGCTACCCTGTTTCACAATCCATACTTGCAAGAGTCCCTTGAAAATTTGTTGTACCGTCGAGACGGACTAGTGCTTGGTATATGTAATGGATTTCAAGCGCTCATTAAATTAGGCCTTTTACCCACTGGGCATATACAAGCATTGACTGAAAGTAGTCCCACCTTGACGTACAACGCAATTAGTCGCCATATATCTAGCATGGTTCATACTAAAATTGTATCCACCGCTTCACCATGGCTGAGTGCCTGTGATACAAACAGTATCTATACCGTGCCTATTTCTCACGGAGAAGGCCGTTTCTTTGCGACCCAAGAGCAACTACACGAATTATATGTAAATGGTCAAGTAGCTACGCAATACGTAGACCCTTTGGGCAATAATAGCACTAGTCCTCGGTGGAGTCCAAATCAATCCATGGGCGCTGTAGAAGGCTTACTCAGCCCTGATGGTCGTGTGTTCGGAAAAATGGCACATATAGAGCGCATCGGATACGGCGTTCATAAAAACATAGAAGGTCAACTTGTAATGCCTGTCTTTGCATCAGGCGTGCACTACTTTACAGACTAGTACACTCATAGAACACTCTACCTTGATCAGATGAACCCCAAACTATAAAAAGAACTGGCTATTTAAATAGCTAGTTCTAAGATCTTTTTATATGCCCCCCTCATTTGATAAAGAGGCTGAAAAACACAAATAGAGGAAGATGGAGTAAAGGCATCCATCTTCCTCTATTGTTATATTGCTTACCGAAAAAAGAGGCTATGACAACATGTATCACACGTATCATAGCTCTTTCTATATAATATATGAATTATGATTAACCCACTTCTGGTTCTAACAAACCATATTTACCATCATGTCGACGATATACAACGTTCATGATTTCAGTATCTTCATTGAAGAACATAAAGAAATCATGTTCCAATAGATTCATTTGTAAAATCGCTTCTTCCACACTCATAGGACGTACAGTAAAGTTTTTGCGACGTACTACTTCTAATTCCTTTTCTTCTGGAATCGCTTCCACAGGTGTCACATCTACATGGAATCCAGTTTCTTTACGGAATCGTTTTGCTAACCGTGTTTTATGTTTATGGATTTGACGAACAATTTTATCCACTACTAAATCAATAGCGGCATACATATCTAAATGGTTTTCTACACCACGCAATACTACACTTTCTACAAAGCATGTCACTTCTACTTTACGTTTTTCTTTTTCCACGGATAATACAACTTGCACTGTCACTGGAGTTTCAAAATAACGAGATAACTTTTCTACCCGTTTTTCAATATATTCACGTAACGCTGCTGTCACTTCAAGATTTTTGCCTCGTACTGTTAATTTCATAGTGCTCATCCTTTCTGCATTACCTATAAATAAGTACCATATTTATATAGTTCTACAGAGATCCTTAAAACCCTTTTTAATTTTTCAAATTTTTTTCCTAATCTAATCTTCCTTTATTATTCTACAGTCCCTTTGCCAATACGCTTAGTACTGCTTTTGCCTTTACAAATACAAATTAAAAAGACTTAGGATCTCCTACTCGGAATATCCTAAGCCTTTTTGTTATGAACTAAGCTTTATATACGTTAGCCGCCTGAAGACCGCGGTTGCCATCTACGATTTCAAATTCTACTTGTTGTCCTTCGGATAAAGACTTAAAGCCATCTTCTTGGATTGCAGAAAAATGAACGAATACATCGCTGCCATCTTCTCTTTCAATAAATCCATAACCTTTTTCTGCGCTGAACCATTTTACTTTCCCAAGCATGATAATTCCTCCTACCTTTAATACTGCAAGCGATTTAGAGTATCTAAATCTTGCTTTCATGTTATCACTATATATGTATGGTGTCAATCAAAATATTATTTTATTTTCAAGATTATACTAGATTGATATAATTCAACGAAATTATTAATCAATTATTTCATTTTATCCTTATAATATAAACATTTAGGATATATATCACACTTTATATACTTCCTATCTAAATCAATTTATATTCACATTATGTTTTATTTTTATAAATTTATATAATCTATCATTTATCAAGATTGCGTCAAGCAATTTTATTCAAATCGTTTTGTTTTTCCTTTGTGTATATCATTTTAATAATTATTTTTACTTACTATCAACTATGAAAAATCACAATATTTATTCTTTTTGCATAATTTATTCAACACACATTATACAAATGTACATAGAATAGTACTCAAAGCTTTTAATCCTTATACCACCTATTATTTTCTAAGATGATAGAGCTATATATCATATTAGAGCATATAAATATATACATATATAGCCATATATACCAATCTATTGAAATATATCTAAATGCATTGAAAATCATTCAGAAATATAAACAACAGCAAACAAAAACTACCCTACACAGGAAACTCCATAGATAGGGTAGTTGTTTTTGCATATTTGAAATAATATTTCTTATAAGAGACAAACTAAATTTGTTGTTCCAAAAACTTAACGACAAACTTATACTTATCGAATGACTTTTGACAAGAACGATTTTGTTCGTTCATGTTTTGGTGTATCAAACACTTCAGCTGGTGTGCCTTCTTCTAAAATCTCGCCACCATCTACAAATAATACGCGAGTAGCTACTTCTTTGGCAAAGCTCATTTCATGAGTAACGATGACCATAGTCATCCCCTCTTTAGCTAGGTCTTTCATAACATCTAATACTTCGCTAACCATTTCTGGATCTAACGCTGATGTAGGTTCATCAAAAAGCATCACTTTTGGTTTCATCGCTAAAGCACGAGCAATGGCTACACGCTGTTGCTGCCCACCAGATAATTGTTCTGGGTACGCCTCTGCTTTATCGGATAAACCTACTTTTCCCAATAAATCATGAGCAATGCTTTCCGCTTCAGATTTTGAAAGCCCTCTAATTTTTTGTGGTGCTAAGGTAATGTTATCTAGCACTGTCATATGAGGGAATAGATTAAATCGTTGGAATACCATGCCCACTTCAGCACGTACATTGTTGATATTTTCTTTCACATTTAAGTTCTTACCATCTACAATCACGTCGCCTTGTGTTGGTTCTTCTAAATAGTTCATACAGCGCAATACAGTACTTTTACCAGAACCGGATGGTCCAATAATGACCACCACTTCACCAGCATCGATTTCTGTTGAAACGCCTTTTAAGACATGTAATTGTCCAAAGTATTTATGTACATTCTGTAATTGAATCATTTGATATTATATTTCCTTTCTAAGTACGCTACGAGTCGGGAAATGGTTAATGTCATAATCAAGTAAATCACCGCTACGGCTGTCCAAATTTCAAAGGAACCGTAGGTACGAGCGATAATTAACTGTCCTCGACGTGTCAACTCTTCAAAACCGATTACCGCCACTAAGGAAGTATCTTTCAACATGGCTATAAATTCATTGCCTAATGGCGGAATGATGGCTTTGAAAGCTTGTGGCATAATCACATAGCGCATCGTTTGGAACCAAGTTAATCCTAGGGAGCGACCTGCTTCCATTTGACCTTTATTAATGGATTGGATACCAGCACGGAAAATTTCAGATACATAAGCACCAGAGTTAATCGAACATGCCAATACAGCTGCTAAATACGGTCCAATTGGTTCTGGCGCACCATTGGCATTAACGATAGCCCCCAACAATTTAGGACCTCCAAAATAAATCATGAAGATTTGTACTAATAGTGGTGTACCACGGAATAATTCTACATAACATTTTGCGATGAGACGAATCACTTTAAATCGTGATAAATTCATCAACGCCACTACCAGTCCAATAAAGAAACCAAAGCCCACACTCATGAGGGTAATTTGAATCGTAATTCCAGCCCCTCCAATTAACAGGGGTAAAGATTCGACAATTAACTGCCAATTAAAATCCATCGTTACCTATCCATCCTTTCATTCAACACAGATAAGGAGGCACAAAGCCTCCTTATATAGTACATTATTTTCCTTCATATGTCACGGGAATATCCTTAGGCATGTCAGTTTTAAACCATGTTTGGTAAATCTTATTTAAAGTACCATCTTGTTTCATCTCTGTCAATGCTTTATTTACACTATCTACTAGGTCTTTATTTTTTTTATTCATAGCTAAACCAAAGTATTCTTTCGTATTTGGATAAGCGATGACTGTTAAGTGTTGATCACTATGTTTAGCTACATAATACTGTGCCACTGGCAAATCAATTAAGGCCCCTTCTACACCACCATTTTGTAGTTCTAGCAAAGCATCGCTGGTATGGTCAAAGTTTTTTACCATAGCCCCATTGATTTTGCTCGCTAAGTCTGCCCCTGTAGTGCCCATTTGTACAGCAATTGTTTTACCCGCCAAATCATCTAAGCCTTTAATAGCACTAGTTTCTTTGACAACCACAGCCATACCAGATTCATAATAAGGCATACTGAAACCAACTTTTTCCATCCGTGCTTTTGTGATAGTCATCCCAGATGCTGCTAAATCGATCTCACCATTATCTAAAGCTGGTACTAGAGCATCAAAAGGAACATTTTTAAATTCAATAGTCTTACCCGTCCGTTTTGCAATTTCTTTGGCTACATCGATATCAAAGCCTTGCAACTCTTCGGAACCTTCTTGCTTAAACTCGAATGGCACAAACGTTGCATTAGTGCCTATCTTTAAGACACTTTCTTTTTGTGCTTGATTTCCCCCTTGAGAACCACATCCTCCTAGTAGTGCTACTACACCTAAGGCTAATAATCCAGTACATATTAGTTTTTTTACATTTGTTTTCATGATGTTTCTCCTTTACTATATAACTTAATGTTTTATCTTATGCACTGATTATACACCTGTGTGAATATTTAGTCAACATATTTTTGCAAATTTTATGTATTTTTATTAATAATCGATATATGTAATATATTCTACTCCCTATATTCAAAGGCTGTCATGCAAAAAAAGCATAAAAAAATACACAGCAGAACAATTTCTGCTGTGTTTCATACGGCTGACCTGGTCTTTGCCCCCACACTCGCCTGCTGGAAGGTTCGCTCTTAAGCTGTGCTCCCCACTACTACTCCTCTCGACATCTACTGTCGGCAGGTCTTACATCTAAGCCGCACCATGCTCACAATTTCTCATTGCTTATGTGGATCGTTTCGCCTGCGACTGGCCTCGACTTTCAACCACAGACCCGTTATGTACTCTTATTATATCTATATTTTTTACTTTTGTCACTGAGAAACCATCATGATTTTTTTCATTCCACTTATATCATTTTTATATAGTACATTCGGAAAAAAGACTTGCTTTTTTTCATCAAATATACATCGACTTTAGTATACCCCACGCTTATCACATTCTCACTTTTCACAACAATGATGAGAACTTTTCAGTACATTTTTGTCCACTCCATAGGGTATATTCAAGGATAAAATTTTATTGTATAATGTGTGTACTTAAGTAAACGAAGAATATAAAAACGGTGGTTTTCCAAAAGAGAGTACACCGTTTCTATTAGTTAGGAAGGGTTTGCACATGTTTATGTTATCACTAATTCAGGAATCAGGAGCTTACGAGCAAGATAAGAGCACCTTAGAGTTAGTCACTTTACAGCTCTTACAAATGATTCAAATGAAAAGCCAAACTTTATATGTGCATTCGGTACAAGTTGCCAATTATGCCGTAGCCATTGCTGCAAAAATGGGCTTGCCAAAAGGTGAAATCGAATTGATTCGCCATGCAGCATGTTTACACGATTTAGGTTTAATTTGCTTACCTTCCACTACCTTGATGAAGTTTCCTTACTTCAATCGTCAGGAATTGTCCAAATACAAGCAACATCCTGTATTTGGGGCTAGCATGATTGAAAACTATCCATGTTGCCAACCTATCATTCCTTACATTAAATACCATCATGAGCGTTGGGATGGCGCAGGATTTCCGAAACATCTACGAGGTGCCAATATTCCATTAGGAGCTCGCATCATTGGTATTGCTGATTACTACGTAACGGCCATCGACCCATCTTCAGATACAACGCTACAACCTCGTAGCGAGATTAAACAAGAACTATTTAGACACTCTGGCACGCAATTTGATCCAGATGTGGTAAAAGCATTCATAGAAATATTAGGATAATCATCAGGCTCCACTTGCTAAAGTGAGAGCCTTTATCTTTGCTCTAGGTAAGACGGCATGAATTGTCTCTGCCGCTTCTAGCAAGGTGGCCCCTGTTGTATAGATGTCATCCACTAGTAATATACTGATTTCTTTGTCTACATAGGAATCCGCCATAGCAGGACGAACTAAAAAATGACCTTTCATATTTTTTCGTCGTTCTTCCTTTGTCAATGCCCACATAGGTTTAGAACCATCTAACTTTACCAATAGATCCACCCATTTCCAACCTTGTTGGTTAACCCAATCTTTAAATAACATATCCACTTGATTATATCCTCGTTGTTTCCGTTTGCTATCGCTAATAGGGATAGGTACAACAATGGTTGGTACATAATTTATATCCAAACACGTAACTGTAAAACGTTGCAAAAAAGGAGCGGCTCCTAGAGCTCGCTCCTTTTTTCCATTAAATTTTATATCGTGTAACATGGTTTTAATACCACCTACATAATCTGCTAGAATATATATACATTCTAAAGAAGAATATTTTGGGCCTATTATACATCGTTCATGCATAACTGTTTGCAAACAATCATCACACCACTCACCTTGAGTATATACATCTTTACCACAATGGATACAAGTGGGTGGACACAATACGTCCCATAACCTCATTAGATCGCCCCCTCTAAGCGTTCCTTAAATAATGTATATCGATAATTTGTATCTACTCGATTCACCGCTGTATCAATAGCTGTTTCACTACCGATGAGTAACACCTTATCCTTAGCGCGTGTAATCGCCGTATAGAGTAGATTTCGCTGTAACATTACATTATAGGCAGAAATAAATGGTAGAATAATGCGTTCATATTCACTGCCCTGTGCTTTATGAACCGTAATAGCATAAGCAAGTGCCATTGTCATCATATCTTCTTCATCAAGAGTCATCGATTTATCTGGAAATTTCACATGCACTTGTTTCCCAAGGATATCCGTAATAACGCCAATTTCTCCATTATATACATCTTGGTCGTAGTTATTCTCCATTTGAATAATTTTATCACCGACGCGATACACCCTTCCATCTACTTTCAGCTCTTCTTGACCACTTCGTTTTGGATTCAACTCCTCTTGCAAATAGTTAGAAATCGCTGCACTTCCTATAGGACCTTTACGCATAGGACAAACGATTTGAATATCTAGGTCAGACTCTACGTGCTGTAATTCCTCTCGATAATGCTTAGTAACCGCTAATAGGACACTTTCCACATCATGAGCACTTTCAAATTGAAATTCATCACAACTCGATAGATCTGGCATCTCACCATGATTGATGGCGTACGCATTATCGATGATTCGATTCCCCTCTTGCTGACGATAAATCTGCGTTAACCCTTGATAAGGTACTACAGAACTACTCAACATATCTCGTAGAATAAAACCTGCACCAATAGGCGGCAATTGGTCCACATCCCCTACAAGCACTACATAGGCGCTAGGTGGAATCGCCTGTATCAAAGCATAGTAAAGCTCCAAATTAAGCATAGATGATTCATCTACGATAACTACATCTACTTCTAATGGTTCATCCTGGTTACGAGCAAAGATATACGTATTATTCTCTAATTCTGGCTCTAACAAACGATGGATAGTGAAAGCCTCCATCCCCGTCGCTTCCGACAATCGTTTTGTGGCACGCCCTGTTGGTGCACAAAGGACGATACGTTTTAAATTTCCTTGTTGGAACCCTTCTACTAAGGCTTTGATAATCGTAGTCTTTCCTGTACCTGGACCTCCAGTGATAATAGAAAATCGGTGACTGAGCGCCATATGTATAGCTTTTTTTTGCTCTTCACCTAATACCATGGAGTGTTTGATTTCGTAACTTTTACAGAAATCGTCACCGTTCAATAAAGGTAGCACATCTTCATCTAAAAAGGCGTTTGTAAACTCCACACTATCTACTTCTGCGCGATACACAGTAGGATGGTAAATATACAGTACATCATCGTGTTCCACCTGCACATAGCGTTTTATTTCAATTAAAGTTTCTAAACGGTCTACGGTCACATCGATATAGTCATCACCTAATAGATTCGACAACTGTACCATCAATTCCTCTACAGGCATGCAAGAATGTCCAGAAGATCCTATCTGCTCCATGGTAAAGCGGATACCTGCATCGATACGCTTTGGATTATCAAAAGGGAATCCTAACTCCTCTGCAAAATGGTCCACTACATGAAATGGTAAATTGGTATCTACGGTCAATAAATAATACGGATTATCCTGTAACATTTCAATCGTTTTTGCACCGTATATTTCATAGAGTTGGCGGCTCCAACGATTACTCATATTGTACTTAGCAAAAAAGTCATTAATTTCCTGGAGAACCCCTTCCCCAAGCAATACTTTATACAGTTCTTGCTTTGTTTTAAGCGCTACATTAGGAACATCTAATAATTCCATAGGATTTTCTTTTTTTAGAATCTCTAGAATTGAAATTCCAAAATAATCCAGTAGTTTTTCCAATGATTTAGGCCCTAAGCCTTTCACTCCCAAGCTTTCTAAATACCGTCTTGCTCCCGCCAAGGTATCTGGCATCACACGTTGTATGCTTTGAACGGAAATCTGCTTGCCATATTTTTTATGGATAATATAGGTACCTTTTATTTCCACTTCTTCTCCCACCTTTGGAGGAGTAATGTTACCGGCACAAGTATGGGTATCTTCTTGATAGTCTCGTAATACAAATACGCAATAATCCTCTTGAGGAGACTTATAGATTACACGGTAAACCGTCCCTAATAGTGTAATCATAGAGACGCATTAGGTAAAGCAGAAATAACAGCTTGCACCACATCTGCTACATTGCTAATATTTTCAATTTTGATGTGACTCACACGTTCATAAATCGGTTGACGTTCCTCGTACAAGCGGAAAATATATTCAATACTTTCTTTCAATAATGGGCGAATTTCCATATCTAAATCATCAAGAATTTGTTTTACATCACGTTGAATCAATACCACATAACCAGATTCACGCATCAATTCAGCCGTGGCATCACACAATACCGTACCACCGCCTGTAGCAATGACACTGGCATTTTTTTTGCTCACCAAATCTTGAATGACGTTAAGCTCTAATTGATGGAATTCATCTTCTCCATCATGAATAATAATATTTTGGATAGACTTTCCTGTACGCTCTTGGATTTCTGTATCCACATCAAAGAACTCTAATCCTAATGCTTGCGCTAAGGCCTTACCTATGGTTGTTTTACCCGCCCCAGGCATACCAATTAAGAAAATATGTTGATGAATGTGATTCTTTTCATAATCTTTAGAAATACGAATTACCTCATTCATAAATTCTTTTGCATAATCCCCTAACTCAGGATTTTCCAATGCTTGTACAGCGGATGCAAGAATTTCCTGTTCTCTCTGTACATCATGAATTTTCATCTGATGCTCTTCTTTATACTTCGCAATATCCACCACGATACGTAAACGCTCTTCAAACAAGTGAATTAACTCTTTATTAATAGCATCAATTTTTTTGCGATTTTCTTGTAATTTCATAGACATACTCCTTAGAATTTTTTATAGATAGTACTATGTAAATGCTCTAATGCAAAGGTCTTATCATCTTCCATTTGATCAATAAGGGCTTGCAGGGAATCAAACTTAACTTCTCCACGGATGAAAGCAAGAAACTCTACCGTAGCCACTTCTCCGTATACATCATCAGAAAAATCAAATAAATGAGTTTCAAAACGATGGTATTGATTGGTAAAGGTTGGATTATCCCCCATATTCCCCACTGCTCCGTACCATTTGCCTCCGATGTATACTTGGTTTACATACACACCGTCAGCAGGCGCTGCCATAGTATCTGGAAAATAAAAGTTTAGCGTAGGGAATCCCAAAGTACGACCTCGTTGATCTCCTTTTACTACAGTACCTGTAAAACGATACGGGCGACCTAGCATTTGATTTGCCAATTCAATATCACCACGTAAAATGCTACTGCGTATAGCAGTGCTAGATATAGGCGCATCAATCCAATCATAGCGTACCAATTCTTGATCATGGACTTCAATAGACGGATATAATTCTCGAATCATCTTTGAATTTCCCAAGCCCTTATATCCAAAATTAAAATTTGCACCTACTACTATTTTCTGTACGTCACGATGAGCACATAAACCATGAATAAAATCTTCCCCTGACTGAGCAACTAATTCTTGCGTCATGGGAAGTTCCAGTACATAATCAACACCCATAGTCTGTAACATATCATACCGTTCTTCTCGTTGTAACAAACGAGGCGGAATTTGTTTTGGTTGTAATATCGTAAATGGATGCGCATCGAAGGTAACAATCACAGAAACTCCGTGACAAGCTTTTGCGCTGTCACAGACCTCCTTAATAATCGATTGATGACCTAAGTGCAGTCCATCAAAGGTTCCCATCCCATATACTATGGGTTCCTGTATCGTATCTAACTCTGATATCGTATATAAAATATTCATACTAATCCTTATCTTTTGAACTATGAAATAGAACTTTTATTTCAGTGTACTCTTTATTATAACATAACCGTAGACTATAGAAAGTATATACATGTATTTCTCTGAAAGAAATACAATTTTACCATATACTGTCTTATTGGTAATATCCTTTTCAGTATGATTCACACTCTATAAGACATCAGACTATCCGATCGTATACATAAGAAAATGGTCAGGTCCCATGAGGGTCCTAACCATTTCTATACTTACATCATATGTATATATTTTTTTCTACCTTTAAAGTATCATCCAGTCGTCGCAAGATACTCATAAACCCATTTGCATCATAGGCTCTTACCAATGTGTCTACGGGGATATCCGCAGCGGCAATGCATTGATCGCCAAATAGTTTCACCGTATGGATTGGTACTTGTTTGCCTTGTACGAGTCGGGTACGGTTAATATCGTTGATATACACCGCTGGCAAATGCGTTAGCAAAGTATCTACTGGCTGTACAGCTTGTTCCACCAGCGTTTCTAGTTCTTCGATGGTGACAGACTGTTCAATGTTACATTGTCCTACTGCGGTACGGCATAGTTGTGTCATCATACCACATAGATCCATTCGATGACATATATCCCGTAACAAAGCACGCACATAGGTGCCCGCAGAACACCGTACACGAATAGTAAAGAATGGAAATGCATAGGCGAGTAACTCAATGTCATAGATCTGAATCAAGCGAGCTGGTAATTCAAATTCCACCCCTGCACGGGCTAAATCATAAGCGCGTTGCCCATTGATTTTGATAGCAGAATACTTTGACGGTCGTTGTTCAATCGAACCTTGGAAGGACTGCACTGCTTGTTCTAGTTCGTCCCAACTAGGAGACTCAGAAATATCCATAGTCCGTAGCATATTTCCTGTGCTATCTTCTGTATCTGTTTCAATACCAAATTTACATTCTGCCACATACGTTTTACCAATGGATTCCGTGTACTCAATGGCTCTCGTCGCTTTTCCTACAAAAATAGGTAGTACTCCGTACGCCAATGGATCCAACGTCCCACTGTGACCGATACGTCGTTCTTTCAAAATACGTCGACAAATACCGATGGCGTCATGGCTCGTAATACCTGGTGGCTTAATTAAAGAAATAACTCCATCCATTAATCAATCACCGCTAAGATTTGTTCCAATGCTTCGTGGATAGGACTTTCGATAGAGCAGCCAGCTGCTCGAATATGCCCACCACCGCCAAAGTGACTAGCAATTTGGTTTGCATCTCGCATTTTACTGCGAATGCTAGCACGAGTTACCGTCTCTGTTTTCGCTTTTAAAACGATAGCTACATCCACACCTTTGATGTTTCGAATCATGTCTACAAATCCATCGGTATCATCCCCAATGCGTTCCATCAGCGGTAATGTCAAGCACATAGATACCACTTGCCCATCATGATGAAAAGCTACATTGTCTAACACTTCTTTCATCACTTCGATGCGACCTGGTTCCACCATTTCTATGGCTTCGGAAATCACATGTGGTTCTGCTCCCGCTTGCAAGCATAGGCCTGCCATTTCCATGGTATGTGCTGTTGTATTGGAAAATTTAAAGAATCCTGTATCTGTAGCCATCGCCATATACAAAGCCTGTCCCATCGATTGAGTAATCTCCCAATTCCACATCTTACATAGGTACGCCACCGTTTCCCCTGTGGAGGAAAAATCTGGACGCAAATATAAGCCGTCTGCAAATTCTGTATTAGAAATATGGTGGTCTATATTAAAAGTAGGTGCACTCACTCGTACACCTACTTTTCCAATTCGTTCAAATGTGCTAGCGTCCAAAATGAGTAGCATATCAGATGTATAGCCAGTTTCTAGACTTTCTATGGGCTCAATCTCAGAGCATAAAGAAAGAAAAGAAAATTTTTCTGGAATCACATCATCTACGACCATGCGGACTGCTTTTCCTTGAGCTGCCAAGGCTTCATACATAGCAAGCATGGAACCAATAGCATCTCCATCAGGACTAACATGAACAGTAAGAAGAATGGAATGGGCTGTATCAATCGATGCTTTTAGTTGATCAATACTAATTTTCGCCATTATTTTCCTCTTGTTTAATAGAATTTAATAAGCCTTCAATGTGCATGCTGTAATCTAAGGATGTATCTGCATCAAAAGCAATGCTAGGAATGTGGCGCAATTGAAGCACCTTTCCTAATTCAGAGCGGAAATAACCAGCACTTCTGCGCAAAGTTTCTAAAGACTGCTGTTTCTCCGCCTCACTGCCGAACAAGCTTACATAGATAGTCGCTTCTCGCAAATCACCTGTGACACGCACATCAGTTACAGTAACAAATCCGATGCGAGGGTCTTTCAACCCACACAATAAGATTTGACTTGCTTCTTGTTTAATAAACTCTTGTAATTTTCGTACACGAACTTCGCTCATGGATACCTCCTATAATTCTGGGGCAATTTCTTCCATTTTGTACGCTTCGATCACGTCGCCTTCTTTCACATCGCGGTAACGTTCCAAAGAAATACCACATTCAAAGCTTGTCGCTACTTCTTTCACTTCATCTTTGAAACGGCGCAAGGAATCAATATGACCTTCATGGATAACAATACCATCACGGATTAAGCGAATTTCAGAGTTATTTGTGATTTTACCTTCCGTTACATAGGAACCAGCTACGATAGCTTTCGGTGTAGAAATGACTTGACGAACTTCTGCACGGCCTAGGATAACTTCTTTAAATTCAGGAGTTAACATACCACGCATAGCGGCTTCGATTTCATTGATCGCATCGTAGATGACACGGTATGTACGAAGGTCAACACTTTCTTTTTCTGCTTCTTTACGTACATTCGCATCTGGACGTACGTTAAAGCCGATAATAATCGCACCCGATGCAGAGGCTAACATCACATCAGATTCGTTGATGGCACCTACTGCACTGTGGATAATGTTGATGCGTACTTCTGGGTTTTTAATGCCCTCTAAGGATTGACGTAATGCTTCTACAGAACCTTGTACGTCACCTTTGATAATAATATTTAAGTCTTTCAATTCCCCTTGTTGCATTTGGTTGAACAAATCATCAAGAGTGACTTTTGTTTTCGCATTCATTTCAGTAATGCGTTGTTTTTCAATACGTTTTTCTGCAATAAAACGAGCTTCGTTATCATCTACAGCGAATATCACTTCACCAGCTTGTGGCACATCAGATAACCCTAAGATTTCCACAGGCATAGATGGTCGAGCCACTTTTACTTTTTCTCCACGTTCATTCGTCATAGCACGTACTTTACCGTAGGCTACACCGGCAAGGATCGTTTCCCCTACACGCAAGGAACCTTTTTGTACCAATACTGTACATACAGGACCACGGCCTTTATCCAATTGGGCTTCGATAACGATACCTTGTGCCTTACGGTTAGGGTTCGCTTTCAATTCTTGCACTTCTGCAACAAGCAAGATGGTTTCCAATAGGTCTTCAATACCTTGACGTTGTTTCGCAGATACAGGAACCATGATAGTATCGCCGCCCCACTCTTCTGGCAACAAACCATGTTCGGACAATTGTTGTTTTACATGGTCAGGGTTAGCACCTGGTTTATCCATTTTATTGATAGCTACGATAATTGGCACTTCTGCAGATTTAGCATGGTTGATAGCTTCGATGGTTTGTGGCATTACACCGTCATCAGCAGCTACCACAAGGACTGCGATATCCGTGGATTGCGCACCACGCAAACGCATCGCTGTGAAAGCTTCATGGCCTGGTGTATCAAGGAATGTAATTTTATTACCTTCATAGCGAACTTGGTACGCACCAATATGTTGTGTAATACCGCCCGCTTCAGAGGCTGTTACATTGGTAGAACGGATCACATCCAATAAAGATGTTTTACCATGGTCAACGTGACCCATGATAGTAACAACTGGAGGACGGCCTACTAAGCTTTCTGGGCTATCTTCGATTTCGATGATTTCTGTAGGATCTTGTTCAGGTTCTACTTCCACCACTTCAACGCCGAAGTCTTCTGCCAATACCATCGCTGTTTCCACATCAATTTCTTGGTTGATCGTAGCCATAACGCCAAGCATCATCAACTTTTTGATAATTTCAGACACTTCACGGCCCATTTTTTCAGCCAATTCTTTCACTGTTAATGGACCAGATAGTTCGATAGACGTAGCGATGGCTGCTTCTGCCTTACGACGTTCTTCCTCTTTTTGTTTGATGTGTTGCTCATTACGTTGTTTTACTTTATTTTTATTTTTTTGCAATGCAGAAGATACTAAGGATTGAGTACGTTCACCTTTTTTACCTTTTTTATCTTTTTTATTGCGACGCTCGCTACGATTTTCATTGCGATGTTCAGATTCAAAACGACGATTTTCTTTTTGACGATCCACTTCACGGCTTGCTTGACGATCACGACCTTCTGTTTTCACAGTAAGAGCTGGATCCACTTGTGGAATCTCTAAGCGGCGTTCACGACGTGGTCCATCATTGCGGCGCTCATTATTACGATCATTACTACGATTGTTGTTGCGATCATGATTGCGGTCATTATTGCGGTCGAATCTGCCACCGTTGTTAGGACGATTACCACCATTGCGATTGTCTTGACGTTGATCATTACGACCTTCTGGACGACGACCATCACGGCTTTGACCATTTCGTTGGTTAGAACGATTGTCTCCACGGTCATTTCTGTCATTGCGATGATCTCGCTGACCATTATTTTTACCATCACGATTGAATGGGCGGTCACGCTTTTCACCACGGTCATTACGGTCTCCACGATCGTTACGATCATTACGATTATTTCTATCTTGTTTAGGTCCACGTCTTTCACCATCTTCATTACGACGGTATTCGTGTACTTTCTTTTGCGGTGCTTGCTGAGTTACTTTTGGTGCTTCACTTTGTGCTTGTTTAGCGCCACCTGCTAACGATTGTTTAATCATAGATACTTGTGAATCCTCCACTGTACTCATATGGCTTTTCACTTCTACATTGTGCTTTTTTAAAGCATCAATCACTACTTTATTTTCTACACCTAGGTCTTTTGCTACTTCATATACTCTTTTTTTGGACATCTACATTCCCCCTCTACTGATTCTTATCTATTTCAGCTAGCAAGGATTTAGCAAATCCAGCATCATTTACTAATATAACTGCTCGCATTTCTTTTCCCAATGCTCTACCTAGTTCCTCTTTGGTCCCTACTAAACGAAGGGGCACCTGATGAGACTTGGCTAAGTGCATATATTTTTCAGCATTATTCTGCGCACAATCTTCCGCCATAATCAACAGTGGATAGGCTTGCCGCTTCATGGACCGTTCCACTACAAAATCGCCGGATAATAAGCGACCTGCTCGTTGTGCTAATCCTAATATATTCAACACTTTTTCTTTATTCATGGGATATTTGTTCCTTTAAAGATTCATAAATTTCTTGTGAAACTTTATGTTTTAACGAACGCTCTAATCGTTTGGCTTTATACGCCATGTCTAGGCATTCTACTTTCATTTCCATATAGGCTCCCCGTCCAGGGGCTTTACCTGTGGGGTCAATAGAAATCTCTCCCGTTGGACTCAACACAACACGTGTTAACTCTTTCTTGGGACGAAGTTCTCCACATCCCACACATACTCGCATAGGCTGAGACTTCTGTTTCATATTAGTCTTCATCTCCAAAAGCATCCAAGGAAATCATATCATCAGATTCCACATATTCACCGGCTTCAGCGGCTTGTGTTTCACTTTTTATATCGATTTTCCAATTTGTTAATTTCGCTGCTAAACGAGCATTTTGACCTGCTTTACCGATAGCTAGTGAAAGTTGATAATCTGGCACCACCACAGAAGATGTTTTTTCTTCATCACGCGCTACTACGCTTACTACTTTCGCTGGACTTAAGGCATTGGCAATATATACCGCTGGATCTTCATCCCATTTCACAATATCGATTTTTTCTCCATTTAGCTCATCCACGATATTTTGTACACGTTGTCCTTTAGGACCTACACATGCGCCTACTGCGTCTACTTCTTCCTCGCGAGACACAACAGCGATTTTAGAACGCATACCTGGTTCACGAGCTACCGACTTCAATTCCACTGTACCTTCTGCAATTTCTGGTACTTCTAATTCAAACAAGCGTTTTAATAGACCTGGATGTGTACGGGAAATCATGATTTGAGGCCCTTTTGTGGTCTTTTTCACTTCCACAATGTAGCATTTAATGCGGTCTCCCACAGCATAGCTTTCACTAGGAATTTGCTCAGATACAGGTAAAATCGCCTCAGTTTTTCCTAGATTAATGAATACATTTCGACCCTCAATACGTTCTACCAAACCAGTCAAAATATCGCCTTCACGGTTGGAATATTCATCATAGACAATGTTGCGTTCTGCTTCTTTCAAGCGTTGAATCAACAATTGTTTTGCCGTATGGGCTGCACTGCGACCGAAGTTTTTTGGCGTCACATCCACTTCGATAATATCGCCGATTTCCATACGTTTATCCAATTGACGAGCATCTGCTAAGGCAATTTCTACTTCCTCATTTTCAGGCGTGTCCACTACTGTTTTCTTAGCCAACACTTTATAATCGCCTGTTTCACGATTGAAATAAATATACGCCTCTTGATTTGCTCCTACCTCTTTGCGATAGGCTTGTAATAATGCCACTTCAAGAGAATCAAAAATAATCTTTGGTGCCACACCTTTTTGTTTAGTAACTGCTAATACCGCTTGTACTAATTCTTGACTCACTGGTTTCCTCCCTTAAAAATCTAAATGTAAACGAATTTGTGCAATCGCTGCACGTTCTAGGTCAATACGTTCGTCTTGCACCTGAATGGTGATGACTTCATCAGAATAGCCTTGCAAAGATCCTGTGTATTGCTTTTTACCATCAATGGGTTTAAACAATTGAATATCCACATCACGTCCATGGTAGCGAATGAAATCTTTTTCTTTTTTCAACACTCGGTCCAATCCTGGAGAAGATACTTCTAACAAGTAATTCTCTTTGATTGGGTCTTTTGCATCCAATACTTCGCTTAATTTTTCACTCACCATTTGGCAGTCATCTAAATCGATGCCTCCCTCTTTGTCTAAAAATACGCGCAAGTACCATTCCCGCTCATGCACGTATTCCACATCCACAAGCTCTAACTCCGTAGACTCTATAATCGTTTCTACTACTTCGGACACAAATTCCTCTACGGCGTCACGTTTCATCTTATCCCCTCCTTGCCACAGTATAAGAGAAAGAGTGAGCCGCAGCTCACTCTTTTAATAGATTCTATAAAAGTTACCTTTAGTATACCACAACTAATTAAAAATAGCTACAGTAAACCGTTGCGTTTTAACGCTTCTTCCCACTCTGCTTCTTTAAATCCAACAAGCACTGTATCTTCTAAGACCAAAATAGGACGTTTCACCAACATACCATTGGTTGCCAATAAAGCGAGTTTTTCATCCTCTGTCATAGTTGGCAATTTATCTTTGATTCCTTCTCCACGATAAATTTGACCAGATGTATTAAAGAAAGCTTTAATGTCTGCTTTTTTACTCTTCGGATACCATACACCTAATTCTTCTGCAGTTGGATTTTCTTCTTTAATATCACGATGGGTATAGCTAATACCATGGTCATCTAAATATTTTTTTGCTCGTTTGCAAGTCGTACATTTTGGATATTCAATATATAACATAATCTGTCCTTTCTATTGTTCTGTGTTACCATTACAGAACTTTTCTTTTAATACTTTCAATAAAACTTCTGTCATTTCACTAGCCGCAAAGACATACTCTTTTAATTTACCTCGTTCCTCTGCCACTTTCATAGCCGACACTTCGAAAGGGTCTAACACCACCGACAATACCGGTGTTTGATCTTGTTCCATTTCTTCCGTTAAGTATCCCGAGATGCTTTCACCTTCCGTAGGCTCAAATCGTTCAACTTTTACGATGGGGCAATATTCATACATCAATTTGCGAAGGACCATCATAAAATAGGCTTTATCTTTCACAAATTGTGCTGCTTCCTCTTTAGTCATACTAAAAATGTCTACTTTCACACGTTCCGTTTCACCCTGTGTTGACATAGGATTATTCCCCTTTCGCCGCTAAGAACGCTATATAACAACGTTTTGCTTCGTAAATATCGGCCTTGCTCGTCACCTCCCAAGGAGAGTGCATACTAAGCACAGCTACGCCACAGTCGATTACATTCATGCCATAGAGAGCCATGATATACGCAATGGTACCGCCTCCACCAAGATCTACTCGGCCTAATTCAGCCGTTTGGTAAGAAATATTATCTTGATCCATCAAATAACGAATGCGAGCCATGTATTCAGCGTTAGCATCATTGGAGCCACTTTTACCACGAGAACCAGTAAATTTGTTAAATACTACACCACGTCCCAAGAAAGCGGCGTTTTTCTTCTCAAAAGCACTTGCATAAAGTGGATCAAAGCCGGCACTTACATCAGAGGACAACATATGACTATTGGATAAAGTACGTCGTACTGCTAATGGAGAAGTATGCCCCATAGCTTCTAACAATTCTGCCATGAAGTTCTCAAAGAAACGAGATTGCATGCCTGTAGCACCAACGGAACCGATTTCTTCCTTGTCTACCAATAAAGTACAGGTAGTACGGCTTACGTTCTCAGTTTCTAACATCGCTACTAAGGATGTATACGCACATACACGGTCATCTTGTCCATAGCCTATGATCATAGAATGGTCAAAACCTAATTCTCTCGCTGCACCAGCTGGTACAATTTCAAGCTCTGCGGATAAGAAATCTTCTTCTTCAAAACCATATTGCTCTTGTAGTACTTGCAACACATAGGCTTTCACTCCATCTTTTAATTCCCCTTTCACAGGACGGCTACCAATAAGAAGATCCAATTGTTCTCCTTCTACCACTTTGGCAGCTTTTTTCTCCATTTGTTCCTGTCCCAAATGTGGCAATAAGTCGGTTACACAGAATACTGGGTCTGTTGGGCTTTCACCGATGGCAAGATTGATGACAGTGCCATCACGTTTTACCACCACACCATGGATCGCTAGTGGCATGGTCACCCATTGGTATTTTTTGATACCCCCATAATAATGTGTATCTAATAGTGCTAAATCACTATCCACATAGAATGGATTTTGCTTCACATCTAACCGAGGAGAATCAATATGAGCCCCTAAGATATTCATCCCCTGTTCAATCGGCTCTGTACCTATGTTCACCATAGCTACCGCTTTTTTCATGTGCACATAATAGACCTTATCTCCTGCTTTCAGCGTAGCACCTTCTTTGATAACACTGTCCATATTGCGATATCCCGCTGCTTCTGCAGCCTCCACAATTTGGTCCACACATTCGCGTTCTGTTTTACCATGATCTAGAAAATGGCGATACTTCGTTGCTAAAGTATCAATCTCTTGCAATTGTTGTTCTGTATATTCATGCCAAGCATTTCTACGTTCCATACTTAGTTCCTTTCTTTTCAAATTTTAATATTTATTTTTTACGCGCATATAATTCACGTAATCCTTTAGGTGCATTGGTAACCATTTTGGAAACATAATAGCGTTTTCCTAAATGCTTGCTAATAGATTTTCCTACATACCAGTGGACCCCAAAGGTACCATGTTCCTTGCAAGATCCCATCGATAAAAAGCGATGTTTTACTACTCCCACGATAGGGTCTAAATGCAAAGGCTCCTTGCAAACAGGGCATGCAGTTTTCGCCCGATTGCTTTGCCGGAATATACGTGGCATGGTCACAATAGACTCAAATATTTTATGTTCATGCCGTGAAAGCCCATAAAAACATCGTTGTTTTCCTTGTTTATCTCGCTTCTTTTGTAAGGCTTCTAAAAATGGAAATCGTTGGCATACCATGGCTGTACAAATGGCATCATGCAGGCCATTATGGGCTTGTAAGTTCGGTGCTTGCACTTGCATCTCATCCATCGCTTTTTGCAATGCATATTGTTGACTACAATCATGCATCGTTTTTGCATATAAAGATTGTGCATCAAACCAAGGTACTTCTTGATGTACATGAACCTTATGGCAAAATGCATTGTCCATCAGCATGTTGATATCATCGGGCCCCCAAGACACCAATATACCATCGGGACCAACAAAACGTAAAAACTTTTCGCACCCACGTCGGAAGGATACCCCTTCTTTACGCAATTTTTCCATCGTAATATGGGTTAACTTCTCCACCGAATGATGCATAATAGGTAGAAATTTAGGAGTAATAAATACTTCAAATTGGTCTACAATTTGCAGACTTTCATCTAGTTTTACGGCACCTATTTGTATGATTTCACCAATGAATGGAAATCCTGAGCGCCGTATCATATTCGGTTCTAATGTATAGGGCTGGTTCCATTCCAAGTCAAATACAATATAGTGCATCCTTACTTCATACCCTTTCTCTCTAACATCGCCCGTATGCCTGCTAATACAGATTCCTCAGAAATGACAGACAAACCTTTGTAGTTGCCTTCTTTCAAAACCTGTTTCATATTTTTATTCACGTCGTAATGATCCATAGACTCTAAGACTACAGCTTTCTTTGTGAAAGGCCCATACAAGGCTGGGTTCGATGGTCCATAGAGCGCTACAATCGGTACCCCTTGGCTCACCCCTACATGCATAGGACCTGAGTCATTTGTGACCAAACAATCACATCGTTTCATGGCTGCTGCCAATTCTCCAATGCTAAATTGTCCCGTTCCCTTAATAGCTGGTTCCGTCATCGTATCTAGCACGTCCTGTACCATCTCTTCATCCATGGGTCCACCGAAGAATACAATTTTATATCCTTCTTTTGCTAAGGTATCTGCAATATGAGCAAATCGTTCCTTGGGCCAACGTTTTTCTGGTACAGCACTACCAATATTGAACCCAATAAGGCAATCCGTTTCCGTCACTCCATGAGAGGCATAAAATGCTTGCACCTTTTCGTCCCACTCCGGACTAGTAAAGATTTCTAACCCTTCATGTTCCACCGTATACCCTAACTGTTCTAGCACATTCATATACATCTGCGCAGCATGCACCGTTTTACGGTTCAGACGAGTTACCTTCGTCATAAACGGACGAAACAGAAAATGACTCATCCCCGTAGTTACCTTTGCGTTCAACTTCCAAGCTAAGTAGGATGCCCGTTCATTAGGATGCAAATTGATGACTACGTCCACAGGTCCTTGTTGGCGAATCTCTTTAGCAATTTGATTCAACCCACCAATGCTATTATGGATACCCTTTTTATCCACTTCTACTAGAGCATCAATATAAGGATTATGACGATATACATCTGCCAACTTTTTATCAATCACATAGGTAATATGGCTGTGAGGTGCCAACTTTCTAAGAGCATGGATAAACGGTGTGGTGAGCACCACATCGCCTAAATGCATCAAGAAGGTTACCACAATCCGCTTTCCATCTAACTCTATCATAAGTTCCTCATTTCTTTCACTGTATCAAATACAGTGTCCACCGTAATCTGTGCCATACATTCTGAATCTTCCACTAACGGCTGTTCTAGCGTCGCTCGTGATGTAGGTGACACAATAATATGAATATGATCGCCCCCATAAGGACCTGTCCGTTCTGGGCAAGTAGTCCCAAACAAAGCAATCAATGGTACCTTCAAAGCGTTCGCAATGTGCAAAGGCCCCGTATCGGCACTGATGTACAAAGCACTGTGACGAATGACCTCAATAAGTTCTTTCAAATTTGTGTCACCAATGAGATTCACCACATTATCACTACCAACACCGTCCACAATAGCACGACCTTTTTCTGTATCCTCTTTAGCGCCAATGAGCACCACCGTCTCACCAGCTGCCACCAATCGCTTGCCAAGATCCACAAAATGAGAAATAGGCCATTCCTTTACTGCCCAACGTGCCCCTGGAGCCATGACAATATAGGGATTTTCGATGAAAGCTCCTCTAGCATTTAACTTCTGTGTCACAGCAGTCTTCGCCTCTGTGAAAATCGGCAGTGGAAACACGATGCCATCTACATCACAGCCCAAGGCACGAGCCGTATCTAAATAGCGCTCGATAACATGGTCCATTTTATGATCACCTACTAGAGCTGTATTCACCAGCCAACTGCCCTCACGAAGTTCCCAGTACGCATACCGTTTCTTTGCTCCACTTAGACCCGCCACGATGGCACTTTTCGCTATGGATTGTAAATCTAAGGAAATATCAAAGTTTTTTTCATGCAATAACTTCCATAATTGTTTCCAATAGGAAAAACGTTTTAGCTTTTTCTTATCTATGATAATAATCTCATCCACCCAAGGTTTCGGAGGGATAACATCCTTAAACTGTTCATGGACGGCCCATGCAATATGCGCCTTCGGATATTGTTGACGCAACGCATAGAGTGTTGGTAAGGCATGAATAATATCGCCTAGAGAACTCATTTTAATGATTAAAATTCGTACATCTTCTTTCATATTCCATCCCTTTCATTTACCTATAACTATACTCTATTAGTATACCATAAGATAGAAACAAAGATGACAAACTCTTTTCTATTTTTCTTTAGATCCTTTCATTATCTATTTCAATACTTCAAGGATATGCACCTCGTATATTAAGCTTAAAGTATCTACCTGCAACAACTGCCATTCAACAGATATCTTTTCTGTAAACAGCTTTTAGTAAAGCTTTAGTAAAATATTATTAAAAATTTAGTAATCAATCATTATATCACATGTGACGCAAACTTTATAATACAATACATACATATATTATCCAAATTGATTCATTTATGTATATAATGTATTTTCTGTATAAAAGGTATATAATGTCTTCATTAGGTTTACCTATTCATATCAAATATATATGGTATATCAAAAATCCCCATAATCCAAGGACTTCTCTTTTTAACATTATATATATTTGCTATGTTACTTTACAATCTGTGTCATGTATGATTAGATGAACGATTTAAATGCACGTCTAAACGATGCATATACTGTATATTATGCATAAAGGCAAGAAAGGACTTACTTATGTTTTCTAAACTTTTTGATACTTTTTTAGTACACTATTTGGAACGATTCAACGATCATTGCTTTGTTGTAAAAGTCGGAGATAAAGAATATACCATCGGCGAAGGAGATCCGGAGTTTACAATTATTGTCAATAAAGATATTCCCAAAAAAGATATATTAGTATCCGCCGAATTGGCACTTGGCGAAGCTTACATGCGCAAAGATATAGAAATTGAAGGGGATTTATTCAAAGCTCTTTGCGTCGTATTAGGTCATGTTAACAAAGACTCTATTAACAAAAAAGTACTTAGTTCCCTCTTTAATATGGGGCTTAGAAAGAAAGATCAAAAACAACAAGTTTCATCTCATTATGATTTAGGGAATGATTTCTATAGTTTATGGCTCGATGAAACTATGAGTTATTCTTGTGCCTATTTCAAAAAGGAAAATGACAGTCTTAAAGATGCACAATATCAAAAAGTACATCATATTCTTGATAAATTACACTTACAAGAAGGCATGACACTCCTTGATATTGGTTGCGGCTGGGGGTTCCTACTCATTGAAGCGGCCCTAAAATATGGAGTCAAAGGTTATGGCTGTACATTATCAGAAGAACAATGGAAAAAAGGACAAGAGCGAATTAAACAATTTGGTCTTGAGGGGCAAGTGGAAATTGATCTAATAGATTATCGCGATGTAGCCGCCTCTGGTCGTCAGTTTGATCGTATGGTAAGTGTAGGCATGCTAGAACATGTAGGTCGCCCTAATTTACCTATATACATGGAAGATGCCTCAGCTATGCTAAAAGAAGGCGGTTTATTTTTACTTCATTATATTAGTGACCCTGCAGAAAAGGAAACCAGTGCATGGATTCGTAAATACATCTTCCCTGGTGGATCCTTGCCTTCCCTAAGAGAAATCATTGGTCTTGCCTACGAATATGATATGAATGTTCTGGATGTGGAAAATTTACGCTTTCACTATTACAAAACATTGATGCATTGGTACAATAATTTCCAAGGTGTTCGTGACCAAGTAGAACAAGTACGGGGCACTGAATTTGTACGCATGTGGGATTTATATCTATGTGGTTGTGCCGCTGGTTTCTATATTGGTAATATGGATTTGCATCAAATTCTGATGACAAAATGCATTAACAATGAACTACCATTAACACGCTGGTACTAAGTCATATATTGTAGCATTTAATACGATAGGAGCTGTCATTGTATGTGTAGGACTTACTACATATGAGTGACATCTCTTTGTTATGTAAAAAGAGCCATTCTATGGAAATAGTTTATGCCAACCCTGCCATCGATTGCATGACTAAATCAATATCCATGCTTTCAGTTCCTGAATAAACCTAATTGAACTTTCACACAGATCACTTATTATTCGGAAGTTAGAGTAAAATATACTATTGCTTTTGCTTATAAAAACATAAAATAGAGGAAAGTTGATACTTTTGATTAACTTTCCTCTATTTTATTGAGCTCTATTTTGTTATAGCCCATATTAGCTAGATATAACTGTTTTAGACAACCACAGTTTCTCTATCCCCAATCCAATAGCAACACTTAAAGCAATGGCGCAGATTTCAAATATGGACGGTGTAATATATACTAATGGGCTACCTGTGAAAGCTGGCAATGCTTTCCCTGCCCAGACTTTCACAATATCTGGAATATAGCCCCCAAATAGAATATGTGCATTGGTTGCCACCCACCACACTGCCATCACTACGATTGCCGTCACGCGAGGCCACAACGCTGTACGACGTGGATATAAATACAATACCATACTGCCGATAGTGGTAAGCATCATGAGCACAACCCCGATGTACAAGCTTGCGATTAATCCCGCAAAGCCCTGTGCATCTAAAGAGGCTTGGATGATAGGATCCTCTAGATTGAGGTACATCACATCCCCTAAAAATAGCATCGGCAATGGCAACGCATAGGTAGAAATATTCAATACTGTATCGATAAAGTAATGACGTTCTTTACGTGCCATCCAACAATCTAATAGTTTCGCCGTACCGATCATGAGTGCCACCACAACTAACATAGTCAACACCCAAACTAGCAACAAATAGATTGGCTCTTTTGGTAAGGTAAACGGCAACACACCATTGCCAAAGAAAAAGAATAGGTTCCACCATAGCCAAGCGTACGTATAATGACCCTTGCCTAAGTGAAAGTCAAACTGTCCTGACAGTCTTGGCACTGCTTTCAGTCCTAAAGGGATTCCCAAGGAGGCAATAACGAACATGATGATGCTAGATGTGTCAAACTGCCCTAAGCTAAACACCAAACTGAGCGGTATAATCCAGAGCATAGACCAGCTGTAAAATTTTATATAACTTCTCATATTACACCTCTGTGTTCTTTCCACCTGCTAACGCCAACACTAAAGACAAGGTCACTTGGCAATACATGATGATAGCAAACACCACATCACGACCGATAGTAGATAGATTCCACAACCAAGATAAATCTAGATTATTGAACACCAAGAAAGTACCACCCTGTACTAATGCCCAAGCTAATACGTACACACAAATCGGTATTCTACGAGCCTTTGGACCAAATCCACTTTCACTAGAACGTAAGTAGAAAATAGGAATGAACAAGGATAATACTTCATAGCTGACACCCGCTACCATGGCGCTCATCCCAGTATGAATCGTGTAGGCCCCTAGGGGAATCAATATAAAAAATATACTCATATACATCGTGCGTTGCACTACGTCTTGTATCGTTGACATATAATTTCCTTTCTATACCAAAATTATCTCTCCCTATAGTATAACAAACATCAGCCATCTTATAAATACATATGCGGTTTCAATTTTATAAACAAAAAAGCATCCTTACGGATGCTAATTATGATATACTAATTATAAGAACTCGATGTGAGTTAGGTTCATCACCGAAAGGTGGTGATACTATGCATAATTATGAAAAGATCCAATTAATCATTGCTTTTCTTACCTTAGTAGTTGCCGTATTACAGTTACTAAAATAATTAATAGTTAGTAATATAACGACCCTAGCGCTGCACACGTTAGGGTCATCATATTTTGCTTGATTCTAAGATGAACCTAACGCCAAACACACATCGGGTTCTTCTTGTTATTACAACTATAGTATACCATATTTTAGGCTCTCGTCAAAGACGAGAGCCTTTATAAATATGTTATGCTACAACTACTTCTACTTCGATGCAGTCATCGTCTGTTGTTTTAGGTTTTTCCAATAATGGAGTCATGCTATACATACCCACACCTAGTGTGAACAAGTTGTGAATCCATGCAGTGGAGCTAGGAGGCATTACTCCCAACACGCCCAATCCTACAAGGCCACCATTCACACCTACGATGGAATTATAGTTAATTTTAATACGATCCATTAATTTCATGGAAATACGACGTAAGTCAACGATGGCGGTTAAGTTATCACTGGACACTGTGACATTGGCAATTTTTTGTGCAATTGGTGCACCTTCATTCATACCAATACCTACATGTGCTTCAGATAATGCCAAGGAGTCGTTGATACCGTCCCCTACCATCATCACTGTGTAGCCTTCTTCTTTTGCTTTACGTACGTAATCAGCTTTGTCAGTTGGCATAACTTCTGCATGAACTTCGTCAATACCAATTTCCGCTGCAACGCGTTCTGCATTTTTACGGCTATCGCCAGTCATCATAACGATTTTCTTCACACCTAACTCATGAAGTTCGCGGATAACAGTTTTCGCTTCTTCACGCACTGGGTCTTTAATACAAATAACCGCAGATAGGACGTTAGAAATCGCTAAGTATAGATAGGAACAACCTTCTGGAAGATTTTCAAATTTAGCTTCTTCTCCAGCTGGAATTGTTGTTTTTTCATCTTCAAAAATGAAGTGATGGCTACCAATACGCACTTTGCGGTTACCCACTTTGGATGCAATGCCATGTGCCACAACATATTCTACTTTGGAGTGCATTTCTTTATGTGGTAAATGATGATCTTGCGCCGCTGTCACTACTGCCTTCGCCATGGAATGAGGGAAATGCTCTTCCAAGCAAGCTGCTAATGTCAACATTTCATCTGCATCATTACCGCCAAATGGAATGATTTCTTGGAATACCGGTTCTGCTTTTGTTAAAGTACCTGTTTTATCGAAAACAATCATATCTGCTTCTGCAATGCGTTCCAAGAATTTACCACCTTTTACGGTGATACCACGGTTGGATGCTTCTTGCATAGCGGATAATACTGCCAATGGAATGGACAATTTCAATGCACAGGAGAAGTCTACCATAACGAAAGATAAGGCTTTCATTAAATTACGAGTTAAAGCAAAAGTAGCAAACGCACCTAAGAAACTCACTGGTACTAATTTGTCTGCCATGCGGTATGCTTTTTGTTCCATGCCAGATTTCATTTGTTCAGATTCTTCAATCAAGTTTACGATTTGTTCGAAACGAGTGTGTTTACATGTAGTGCGTACTTCAAAGGAACATTGCCCTTCTTCTACAACAGTACCTGCATACACAGAAGTACCTGCATCACGACGAACTGGTTCAGGTTCCCCAGTCATGGAGCTTTCGTTCACAAGAACTACACCGTCTACAACTTGGCCGTCCAATGGCACTACTTCACCTTGACGAACTACTACGATATCGCCTACTTGTACGTCACCAATTGGTTTGCTCACTTCTACGCCATCTACTAGAACCCAAACTTTGTCTACGTTCAAAGACATGCTTTCCGCAAGGTTAAGTACGGATTTACGTAATGTCCACTCTTCCAAGATTTCGCCAATGCCTAATAAGTACATCACAGCGCCCGCTGTAGAGTAATCTTTTTGCAATAATGCGGCACCGATAGCTACGCCATCTAATACTTCTACGGTCAATTTGCGTTTCCACAATGTTTTGATAGCTGTACCGATGAACTTGATACCATCGAACCAAGACCATGCTGCTGCAATAGGTGCTGGTAACACGATTTTTTTACCGATATAAAGCAATGTTTTATCGATCATTTCTTCTTTGTAACGCTTGTTGACAAGGCGAGGTGAAAGTTCATGCAATGCTGGTGCATTGGCTAAATCCAAATCTTGCAATCCGAATAAAGCAGTTTTCACTGCACTTTCATCACCATTATGTTTGATGATGATATCACCAGAACGCGTATAGAAGTTCGCTTTGGTAATGGCTTCACAGGCCATCAATGTATCTTCGATATATTGAGCCTGTGCGTCATTAAACTTACGTCCCTCAATACGTACATGAAGACGACGGGACAAGCGTTGCAACATTTTAAATTGCATCATGGATTATTTTCCTTCTGTTAACACTTCTTCGTCACGAGTTTCGTTGATTTCTTGTGCTTCAGCTAAAATGCTGTCTGTGGAAGCTTGCAATTTTTCAGTTGTTTTTAAGATGCTGTCTTTTGCACGAAGACCTGCTGCTACTACATTAGCATATACTTTGCGAGCATCTTTGGAAGTTAATACTTTTACACCTACTGTGCCTAAAGCTAAACCAGCTGCGAATACATTAGCATCTCTTAAAGTTTCTTTTTTTACGTTGAACATTGTTAGTTCCTTTCTGTGAACTCTGTCACATTAATACATGATAATATAATGAAATTTAAAATTATAAAGATAAGAGGGGCCCGTGTTATCGGAGTCCCTCTTACCAAACTTATGGTATCGAATTAGTTACTTTTCAGCTTGTTCTTCGTGACCACCACAGCCACAGCCGCATCCGCATCCTGATTCGGATTCAGATTCAGAAGAGGAACCACATCCTCCGCCGCATCCGCCGCCACAACCGCCTGCGCTTGTTGCGCTTTTATATACTCGGTATGCAACATAGAGAACAGCTAGTAAACCAATTGCGTATACAATAACACTATCCATAGTATACACTATCTCCTTCTCATTTTCAAGTACTTTTTGAAAATTATTTTGCGAATACAACAAACCGCATAATATCAATGAATTTTGAAATAAAACTTTTCTCAATCTCAATTATATTGTTTGTTTACTATCAATATTGATTAGCCCAAACCTAAAGCACGTCCAAGATGAACTGCAATGTACGCACCCACCCAAGCTAAGATACTAGTGTATGCAAACACAGCACCAAACCATTTCCAGGAGTCAGTTTCACGTTTTAATACCGCCATAGTCGCCAAGCATGGTAAATATAGCAAGGCGAATACCATCAAGCCTAAACCGATAGCTGGTGTGAAGTCTGGATCAGTAGACAAGAATTCTTCCAAGGATTTAGAATCTGCATCACTTGCTTCGATCGCGTAAATAGTACCTAATGTACTTACCATTACTTCTTTCGCTGCTACTGCGGCTATTACGGCAATGTTCACACGCCAGTTAAATCCAAGTGGTTCCATTATAGGTTGAATAAAACGTCCTAATTCAGCTGCATAGGATTGTTCAATTTTTTCTTTACCTTGTTGAAGATCTAATTCTTTGATTTCACCTTCTTCAACTTTATGGTTTACATATAAAGTCCAAGCCACTGGATATAATTCGTCAGCTTTTAATTCTTCGAAGTATGCAGGTTCTTCTACAGTTTCTTCTTCAATTGTTTCTGCACCATCTTGAGTTACTTCTTCTACAGTAACTTCCTCCTCTTCAGCTGGCGGGTCATCTTTATGCTCTTCGTCTAAAGCAAGCATTTGATCATAAATAGCAGCGACTTTATCTTTGTCTTCATCATTTGCTAATTGCGCTTCATCTAGAATTGTGGCAGCTGTTTGCTCATGCATAGCAGTTACTTCTGCTTTTGCTGCATCATAATCTTGAGAGTATTCTACATCTTGTGGGAAGGATGTTAAGAACCAAATCAAGATGGATGCTGCCAAGATAAATGTACCCGCTTTTTTAAGGTACATCACAGAACGTTCCCACATATGAATGCCTACAGAACGAAGTGTTGGCATATGGTATGGAGGCATTTCCATTACGAATGGTTCTGCTTCACCTTTAAATACATACGTACGAAGTACTTTTGCAGTTACAACGGCTACGACGATACCCAATGTATAGATACCTAACAAGATCGTTGGTGCATCTTCTGGAGGGAAGAATGCTGCTGCTAATAATGTATATACTGGCAAACGAGCACTACAACTCATGAATGGAGATACTAAGATCGTAATCATACGGTCTCTTGGGTTATCTAGGATACGAGCACCCATGATGGATGGTACGTTACAACCAAAGCCCAATAACATAGGGATGAAAGATTTACCATGCAAACCTACACCACGCATCACGCGGTCGATAACGAATGCCGCACGCGCCATGTAACCAGTATCTTCTAAGAAAGAAATACATACGAATAATAGAACGATGTGAGGGATAAAGCTAATAACAGCCCCTACACCGCCTATGATACCGTCATTCAACAAGGATTTTAACAATCCATCTTCTAAATTAGCGCCGATGAAATCTGTTAATAATTTGAAAGCACTTTCCAACCATCCTTTAGGATATTCTGCTATGTTGATAACTAAGTAGAACATAACCCACATGATAAACAAGAAGATAGGAATCCCCAACCAACGGTTCGTTAAGATTTTATCGATGTTGTCAGATTTAGTATCTTTATGTTCAGGCACTACTTCAAGAATGTTGTTGAATACGTCTACTGCAAAACGGTGACGATATTCTTGGAATACGATATCCATATCAACAGATTTGTTCAATTCTGTGCGCAATGCTTCTGCTTTGCTAAGCACCACACCAGATTTGTCTAATTCTTGTACTTTTTCTATGATATCTGTATCTTGTTCTAATAACTTGATAGCTACCCAGCGATGTGGATAACGACCAGTGTCAAGTTTTGCCACTTCTACTTCTAATTCTGCGATAGCTGGCTCTAATACTTCGCCATAGTTAACGCGAACATTAGGGATTTTGCGTTCTTTAGATACTTTCACAATGCCACGTAGTGCATCTTCTGTACCTTTATTGACACGGCCGATAGTTTCTACTACTGTGGAACCTGTTAATTCTTCTAATTTTTTATTATTGAACTGTAAACCCATTTCTTTTGCCACGTCTACCATGTTCAAAACAAGTAGCAATGGTTGTTCTAATTCAATTAATTGTGCTGTTAAGTATAGGTTACGTTCTAGATTGGACGCATCCACTACATTGGCAATCAATTCTGGATTTTCATTGATGATAACGTTACGTGCTGCCAATTCATCGAGAGAACGTGCTGTTAAGGAGTATGTACCTGGTAAGTCGATGATTTCAATGTCATGACCATCAATTTTCGTCTCCCCAACTTTTTTCTCTACTGTAACACCTGCGTAGTTACCTACGTGTTGACGGGATCCCGTCATATTGTTAAAAATACTTGTTTTACCACAGTTAGGATTACCCGCTAAAGCAACCTGAATCTTGGTATGTGTGTTGTCTGCCATCTTAGCAATTCTCCTTATTGGACTTCAATTTCGATCATTTGTGCTTCACTTACGCGTAGTGATAATTCGAAGTTTTTCACTTTGATTTCTACTGGGTCTGCTAATGGCGCATACTTCATAACACGCACAGCCGTTCCCGGTACCACACCCATGTCCACCAAGCGATGCTTAATGTTGCCAGATCCATTGATAGCTACAACAGTACCAACTTCACCTGGTTTCATCTCGGATAGCTTCTTAACCATAGTACACCTCCTACATATAAAACATACCAACCAAACCTATCATATATAGTTATATGAGTAATATCTATATTATAGCACATTATAAAATATTATCAATAATGAATCTCGTTTTATTTTTATCGTTTTGTGAAATTATAAATCTATTTTTATCAAATGTATTTTGTGCAAATAATCTATTTATCAAGAGTATATTAATCATGCCTTTTCATTATTCTCAATTTTTCTTTTTAATTAATAATGATATGTAAGGCATATATTTCTCATTATCTATAACTAAAAATGATTCTACAAATACTTATAAAGAATACCTATTTGGAGCTAATACCCTTTCCTTCACAACTAAACCATCTATTCCATGGCATTACATCACTATGTGAAAGAACTTTAACAGGTCCACCTAGCTAGAAATATGATATAATAATACTATTAAGTCATTTAGAAACGGAGATACATTATGAAATCATTTCAATCCTTAGGCATCGTGCCTGAACTGATACAAGCATTACAAAAGGTGGGCGTGAAAGAACCAACGCCGATCCAAGAAAAATCGATTCCCCTCATCTTCAAAGGACAAGATGTAATCGCCAAAGCCCAAACAGGGACAGGCAAAACGCTGGCATTCTTGTTACCACTATTACAACGCATCCACGTAGATGTGCAACAGGAGCAAGCCCTTATCATCGCCCCAACTCGTGAGCTAATCCAACAAATTGCAGAGGAAGCACGCCATTTAGGTGCTATATTAGGGGTAGATGTACTACCTCTCATAGGGGGCAGAACAATAGAAGGACAATTGCAAAAGCTAGGTCGCCGTCCTCATGTTATCATCGGTACACCTGGTCGTTTGCTAGATCACGTCAATCGTGGCACTTTACACTTGAACTCCATCCGCCGTGTTGTGTTGGATGAAGCAGACCAAATGCTTCATATGGGATTCTTACCAGATATTGAAAAGCTCATCAGTGGCACCGACGGTAAACATCAACTATTAATGTTCTCCGCTACCATACCAGATAAAATCCGCAACTTAGCAAAAGCTTATATGCAAAAACCTACCTCTGTGACTGTACAAGGGGAAAACATTACCCTCGACACTATAGAACAGAAGGTATACATGATGGAAGAGCAGGACAAAGTGAACCGCCTTGTGGCGATGCTGGAGGCAGACAATCCATATCTAGCTATCGTATTCTGTAACACCAAAGAGGGAGCCATTAAACTCTCCTACGATTTAGCTCGCAAAGGTGTAGAGCTTGGTGAAATTCATGGAGATATGACACAGGGCCGTCGTACGCAAGTCTTGAAAGAATTTGCTAAAGGCAATCCTCCTATTTTAGTAGCTACAGACATTGCCGCTCGTGGTATCGATATTGAAGGCGTTAGCCACGTATACAACTTTGATGTACCGCACGACATGGATTACTATATCCATCGCATCGGCCGTACTGGTCGTGCTGGCTCCACTGGTGTTGCCGTAACCTTTGCTACGCCAGCTGAAGAAATTTGGGTACGCCGCATCGAACGATCCATCCAAGCTACTTTGACAAAATACACCAAGGATGGACAAGTGAAAACAAAAGGATCTGGCTTAGCGCCTAAGAAGGAAACTGCTAGCAAGAAACCTAAAATTAAAAGTACCTATCAAGCAACAAAAGCAAAAGCTCACAAAGCTCGTGGTCACAAAGGTGCCAACACACGGGTACGCCGTGCAAAATCTAGTGGCTCTAGCAATCGTAGTCGAGGTAAACGATAAGTTTCTGGTATCGATAGGCAGCTCTTCTAAGAGATGTATTCGTTGCGTAACAACATATTACAAAAAAGGCTATAACTAAACAGCCCCAATACAAGGGAGGGTAACAAAATAGCCCACATATAAAATAGAGGAAAGTTGAACTAAAAGTATCAACTTTCCTCTATTTTTTATATTCTAATCAGCAAAATGGCTCCCCTTTTATTGCTATCCCCACTATGCCGAATACCTGTGCTTACTTCCGATTCATATAAATAGCAGGTTTTCCCTCTACATCGGCACATGTAGTTCTACAAGCTTGACCTTCGCTACATTTCCAAACTGGTTCAGTTTGTGATTCATACTGTATAAGGTATCCCTTTTTACATCGTGGGCATGTGTATTCCTTATGAGTATCATCCAACACTTTTCCATCCGACAATGGTATCGGAGGTATTATCTCTTCCCTAGGTCTTTGTGGCATCGACACTTTAGCCGTTGATGATATGTTTCCCTCGGTAACTCTTGATTCCCTAGCTCCTGCTACATTTTCCTTTGGTGATGATACATTTTCCGTGTATTTGCATGTTGGGAACCCAGAACATCCATAAAACTCTCCAAACTTTCCTTTCCGTAGGAGCAACTCCCCCGTTTTACACTTTGGACAAAATCGTCCTGTTTGTTGCGCTATGGAAGGGGTCCGGTTCGGTCCCGTTCTTTTGCCACCTGTCAACGACTTAGGCATAGCTGTCTTAGCTGTATTTCCTACCCGTTGTTTTACATCCTCAATCAGTTGTACAACGAATTTTGTTTGGTCTTCTAAAAACACATCAATCCGTTCAGTTCCTTCGCTCATTTTTGTTAAGCGTTCTTCCCACTGTGCCGTCGCATCAGGGTACAGCAAGGAATCTGGCAGTGCATCTACCAAGGTATAGGCAGACTCTGTAGGAATTAAAATTTTCTTTTTTCCTTCTTCTTTAAGGAAAGGGTTTTTCTTATTGTGGATTAAATCATCAATAATCGTGGCCCGTGTCGCCTCTGTGCCGATACCGGATACATCTTTTAATTGTTTTTTTAACTCTTCATCTTTTACATATTTGTGAATTTCCTTCATTGCCTGCACCAAGGTTGCAGAAGTAAAGCGGCTTGGTGGCTTTGTTTTCCGTTGGTCCACCTTGCAATTCTTCGCCGTTACAGCATCCCCTTTACGTACAGGGGGCAATGACTTTTCTTCATCCTCTTGATTTTCTTCTGATTCTTCCGTGGATTTTACCTTTTTATATAATGCTTTCCATCCCAAATCTATAACGACACGTCCCGTTGTAGTAAACAGTTCCTCTTGGTGCGTCACTTCGATACGAGTATGCTCATATACATGCTCTGGGTAAAATTGTGCTATATAGGCTTGCGCAATGAGGAAATAAATATTTTGCTCCCCTTTGGATAAGGTATGCAGTGGACAACGTACAGTGGTCGGAATAATGGCATGATGGGCCGTAACCTTACTATCATTCCAGGCACGGCTTTTAATAGCAGGATTACTATCCTTTGCCCATACAGCTAATTCCTTATGTCCCATGTTGACCAAATTTGACAGGATTGCTTTTCCATCTGAAAGTTGGTTCACTGGCAAATATTCACAGTCTGAACGGGGATAGGATGTATATTTCTTCTCATATAGTTTCTGTGCGATGTCCAATACTTCCTGAGGCGTATAGTTATATAGCTTACCCGCCACAATTTGTAGTGATGATAAGGAAAAAGGCAGCCGTTGTCCTTCCTTTTTCTTTTTCTTTTCCACTAAAGAAACTGTACCTTCTGGTGATTGCATCAAACGGTCACGCAAGTCATTAAGAATGGTCTGATCTAGCATATGCCCATCAGGGTCCAATCCTTGTTGCGTATCTTTCGGCTTCCAAGTCGCCCAAAAATCTCCCTTTTCATGACCATATTGTACTTGTAATACATAATATTCTACAGGCACAAAGTTTTGTAGCTCACGTTCCCTACGTACCACCAATGCCAAAGTTGGCGTTTTCACACGACCAATAGGAAAGGTCACTTTGTTTCCTAAATGCTGTTGCTCTAACGTATAGGCACGAGACAAATTCATCCCCATCAACCAATCCGCACGAGATCGTGCTAAGGCAGAATCTTTTAAAGGTTGGTATTTCTTATTATCCTGCATATGCTCTAAAGCGTAACGCATAGATTTTTCATCTAACGCATTAAGTAGAATACGCTCTACTGGTTTGGTATTACCCAAATAATCGAGCATTTCGTCTATCAACAATTGCCCTTCCCTATCCGGGTCACCTGCATTCACAATAGTCGTCGCTTTTTTGATTAAACCACTAATAACCTTAAACTGCTTAGCACTAGATGATTTAACTTTTAATTTCCAAGAGGTGGGCAAAATTGGCAAAGATTCAAATCTCCAAAATTTATATTTCTCATCATACTCACCTGGTTCTACTTGTTCTAGCATATGACCAAAGGCCCAAGTAATCACATCGTCACCTTGTACGATATACCCATCATGTCGCTTAGCACTCTGTGGGTTAGGTAACACTTGGCTTAATTCTCGCCCTACACTAGGCTTTTCCGCAATAAATAAACGCATATGCTCCCTCTTCCTATCCATTACTATGTACTACTTATGTATTACATTATTTTATGACAAATCCTCTTTACATTAACTTTTATTATACTACGAATGAACTAAATAATTAAACACACCTCCATTTCTTAACTTCCATTTAAAAAAATTTACTCCCCCATTACTTAACTCATATAATACTAATAATGTAGAATCCCCCATTTTAAATCACAATACTTTCTAACCTCATACTTCTCTAGCTATCTTTCATACTCCTCTAAAATTTCCTATCAGTGCTACTTTTGCACGGAATTTTACAAACCTATGACTTATCTTATTCATAACCATATCTGCCGTTTTTCAACTTTCAGTATCATATCCTATACAGGGAGGGTTCAAATAGTATATAATTTTAAAGATATGAAAGTATATAACATACACATGTATTTATAGAGGTGAATTATGACATTTTTAGAAGAAGTAACTCGGCGCCGTACGTTCGCCATCATTTCTCACCCAGATGCGGGTAAAACAACATTGACAGAAAAGCTTTTGCTATACGGTGGTGCCATCCACTTGGCAGGGTCTGTTAAATCTAGAAAAACACAAAAATATGCCGTATCTGACTGGATGGAAATCGAAAAGCAACGTGGTATCTCTGTAACGAGTTCTGTATTGCAATTCGATTACGATGGTCATCGTGTGAACATTCTAGATACGCCTGGTCACCAAGACTTCTCTGAAGATACCTACCGCACCTTAATGGCAGCCGATAGCGCTGTCATGTTGATCGACGTGGCAAAAGGTGTAGAAGCGCAGACGAAAAAACTATTCGCCGTTTGTAAAGAACGTGGCATTCCTATTTTTACCTTCGTCAACAAGATTGACCATTTCGGACGCAATCCATTTGATTTGATGGAAGAAATTGAAAACTCTCTTGGCATTCGTGCGGTTCCTATGAACTGGCCTGTGGGCATCAACGGCGAGTATCAAGGGGTTTATGACCGGGAAACGAATACTGTAGAATTATTTGAAAAAGACGAATCCCATGGTCAAAAGAAGCTAGCTTCCACCAAAGGCGATGTGCACGACCCAGCATTCCGTGAGCTATTAGGAGAAGAGGTGCATCAATCCTTAATCGATGACATTGAACTTCTCGACGTGGCTGGTGATGCTTTTGATTTAGACAAAGTAAAAGCTGGTGAATTAACACCTATGTTCTTCGGTTCTGCGATGACAAACTTTGGGGTTAAACCATTCCTTGAAAAATTCTTGGAGTTAGCTCCTATGCCAGCCCCACGTGTAGCCCGTGAGGAAACGGTAGAACCTACGTCTGAAGATTTCTCTGCCTTCGTTTTTAAGATCCAAGCCAACATGAATCCGAACCATCATGACCGCATTGTATTCATGCGCATTTGTTCTGGTAAGTTTGAAAAAGGCATGAATGTACTTCACCAACAATCTGGTAAAACCTTACGCTTATCTCAACCACAGCAATTCTTAGCCACAGAGCGCACTATCATTGATGAAGCCTATCCAGGAGACATCATTGGTGTCTTCGATGCAGGTACTATGGGAGTAGGTGATAGCTTATGTGCATCCAATCACAAAGTGACATTCAGTGACTTCCCTGTGTTCCCTCCAGAATTTTTTGCTCGTGTAACACCAAAAGATTCTATGAAACGGAAACAATTCTTAAAAGGTATGACTCAATTAGCGCAAGAAGGGGCTGTACAAATCTTTGAACCGCTCTACTCTATGGATTCTTTCGTGGTAGGTGCTGTAGGTATGCTTCAATTTGAAGTATTACAATATCGCTTGAAACACGAATACGGCGTTGATCTTGTGAACAACTCCTTACCATATGGCGTAGCCCGTTGGATCGATGGTGAAGTAGATGTAAACAGCTTAAAAGGTATGGACAATGCCATGATCGTAAAAGATAATCGTGGTCGCCTCGTCGTTCTTATCTCCAATGAATGGCAAATGGGTTGGGTTGTAGAGCGTAATCCAGATGTTACCTTCTTACATACCCCTAAAATAGAAGCATAAGTGCGAATACAACTAAAATCGTATTCCTATCGATGTGGTTGTTCTTATTAGTTCACCCCATGTATAGTAAACGTAAAACCCGCCTAGGCGATACTATCTCGTATCACCTAGGCGGTTTTAATTTGATCCATATATTGTGTTATATATTATGTATTCTTGCTAGTTTTGCTAGTTATGTGTCATTTTAGTATCTGGAAATATTCCTAAAACAACGGTTCCAAATCTGCTAATCCTTTTAAATTCCATTCTAACAATTTATCATGAATACACCACATAAAAGCATTTTCCCATGGATAATGAAGGCGAACCCAAAAGTTTTGAAATGGTGTGTCATTGAAGAATACAGCTTGTCGTGGCAAATTAAATAGATTCTGTCCTGGCTCTACATTCCCTGCTTGTACTGTAAAAGCCATACGATACCCACTTTCTTCTGCTATCCTATCTATATCTTTATTGGAAAACCCACCTGGATACGCAATATAACGAACAGGGTGCTTCATACGATCTTCTAACACTGCTTTTGAGCTAATCAATTCATCACGTGCTTGGTCTAAGGACATATTTCGCAAGTCTTTATGATTCACCGTATGACTTTGGATATCGATTCCATTAGCTTGCATTTCTTTCAACTGTTCTACATTAATAAAGCGACTTTCACCAAATGCACTAGTAATCATGAACAAGGTGGCTTTCATATTGTATTCTTTTAAAATAGGGAATGCGTACTTATAGTTGTCAATATAGCCATCATCAAATGTAATGAGAACTGGCTTATCAGGTAATTCCGTTCCCTTTGTCACGTAATCATATAACTCATCCATAGTAATTGTATGATATCCCTCATCATGAAGATATTGCATTTGTTTTTTAAACTCTTCTGGGGGAACCACCAAGGAATGACGTATACCTGTATCGATTCGATGATAATTTAAAACTGGTACACCCACAGCCTTGTAATCCCAAGATCGCTGATACTGTATTCCTAAATATATACCGATGACCACAATTAGCCCTAGCATACCTACAATAATTCGTTTCACATTAACCTCACGTGTCAGTAACTTTACTTAATACATAAAAATTAAAATAGCGATGTAAATCTATCTTTATTATAGTACCACAGTTCACTAAATTTATCAGTTATTTTTCATAAGTTTGACATATAGTAATAGAATTATTCATCATATTTCCTTTTATTGTTATACTTTTTTTGCATTACTTTTATGATTTTTTTGCATTATAATATTAGTATGTATACATCATGCATTATTATCTATAAGCCACTATCTACTCATTTCTCTACATTCTATAGAATTTATAGTATCATTGTTTACAATTAATCTATTTTCTATTATATTTACAATCTATGAAAAGAGCGCATACAAAGCACTATAGTGCCAAAAATCACTATGACGAAGCCCCCTATTTCATGCTATGATAAAGGCATAAGTTTTATCTAATGTGCTTCTTATTCCAAAGGGGGTTGTACTATGAAAGGTCTTATCGACTTGAGTCTAGTCAATGGAATCTGGACATTAAAACTGTCCATGATTCAAACGGTGGCATTAGCTATTGTCACATTGTATTTAGGGGAATTTATCAAAAAACATTCTCCATTCTTACAGCGTGTGAGCATGCCTGCACCAGCCGTAGGTGGTTTACCATTTGCATTCTTATGTGCATTCTTATCCTATTATAAAATTGTAAACATTACCTTCGATGGTGCTTTGCAATCATTCTTAATGTTAGCTTTCTTTACCACTATCGGTCTTATGGCAAGTCTAAATGTACTTAAAAAAGGTGGCGTCGCTATTATCTTCTTCTGGATTGTGTGTACTATCTGGATTGTCTTCCAAAATGGCGCTGGCATCATGATTGCAAAAGCTATGGGTATTGAACCAATCTTTGGTATTATGGCTGGTTCCGTTTCTATGATGGGTGGTCTTGGTACAGCAGGTGCCTTCGGTCCTCACTTTGAAGAATTAACAGGTATCCCTGGCGTGGCTTCCGCTGCTATCGCAGCCGCTACCTTCGGTATGGTGGCTGGTACATTATTAGGTGCTCCTGTAGGTGACCGTATCATCAAAATGCACAATGTCCCTACTCCAGTAGATCATCCTGAATTATTAGAAGCTGACGGTATTGATATTAATGAATCCGATAGTGAAAGTAAATTATTCGACTTACATTCCTTGATGCATGTCATTGCTTTCGTAGGTATTTCTCTTGGTCTCGGTACACTTGTGAGTGCCCTTCTATCTTCCGTATTTGGTCCATTACCAGCTTACATCGGGGCAATGATCGTCGGTGCATGTATCCGAAATTATGCTGACTTCACTGGTCATATTACAATCAACAGTGCTGCACTAGATGCTGTTTCTAATGTTTCCTTAAGTATCTTCGTTACAATGGCAATCAACAGCTTGAAATTAGCACAATTAGTAGATTTAGCATTACCATTAATGGCAATCCTAGCTGCACAAATGGTGTTGATTACTATTTTTGCATACTTGATCTACTGGTTGTTCAAACGCAACTACGATTCCGTTATGTTAGGTGCTGGTGCTATTGGCTTCGGCTTAGGTGCTACACCAAATGCTTTGGTAAACATGTTGTCCTTGGCTTCTAAATATGGTCCATCTCCAAAAGCATGGTTAGTCGTATCCTTAGTAGGTGCCTTCCTCATCGACTTTACTAACGCATTCTTAATCACATTTATGGCAAAATTAATTTAATTATTGCTCAAAAGACAGTTTTTGCTTGCAAGGACTGTCTTTTTAATTTATACATTTTTATCATACTTTCTATCTTTTTTATGAAATAGCAGTATGATATAATAATTTTAGTATTTATATTCTAATATGTGGAGGGACATAGTATGAGTAACTTTTATAACGAAGCTAGACAATTTGCAGAACAATTTATCGATCCAATCGCTAGAGAGATTGATGAACAAGAGCGCTTCCCTGAGGAAGTATTTAAAGAATTAGGAAAAGCTGGATATTTCAAATTGATGATTCCTACAGAGTTAGGTGGCTTAGGAAAAACAATGAAAGAACATGCAGAAGCATGCCGTGCTTTTGCTAAATCTAGCGCCACTGTCGCATTATGCTATATGATGCATAATGTAGCTTTGAACTGTATCCTTTCCTATGCAGATGATGCACTAAAATCTAAAATTTGCAAGGATATTGTAGAAAATGAAAAATTTATGGCTCTAGCTTACAGTGAATTGGGTACGGGCACTCATTTCTATATTTCTGATGTAAAAACTACTTTCAAAGATACGTCTGTTGTATTCAATGGTCTAAAAAGCATGGTTACCTCTGCGGAATATGCTTCTTATTACTTAGTTCTCACTCCTTCCGATGTAGAAGGTGGCATTGATAACTGGGTATTCCCATTGGGTACTCCTGGCTTAGATTTCAAACCGTCCACATGGCATGGCCTTGGCATGCGTGGCAATGTATCTTGCCAAATGGAAATCAATGACGTGGAATTAGATAAAGGCTTACGTATTGGTACTGCTGGTTCTGGCGTAGACCAAGTATTCACGATTGTGGCAACGTACTTCATCACTGGTCTTGCGGCTGTGTACACTGGTTTATGTGAAGCTATTTTAGCGGAAGCCATTGACCATACTACCAACAGAAAATACCCTGATGGCAAATCCCTCAGCGAAATTGAAACTGTACAAATTCACTTAGCAAAAATTTACAGCCAAACTAACTCTGCTATCCTTAGCACCAACGAAGCAGTTCGAAGCTTCTTAGCTAATGATGCCGACATGTTAGCTAAAATTCTATCCGCTCGTATTGTTGCCAGTGAAACAGCTATTGAATTAGCTCGTTTAGGCATGCGTGTAGGCGGTGGTAAAGCCTATAACCGTACAGGTAATATGGAACGCTATTTACGTGATTCATTTGCGAGTCATATTATGGCTCCTAGTGTAGACGTTTTAACAGTATGGTTAGGCAAAGCTATTACAGGACAACAACTACCATAAAAAACAATACACATAACAAGTAAAAGGGGAAACTAACACGTCCCCTTTTTACTTAATTCACTAGTATTATTGACAATGAGGTATACACCTATGAACAAATTAAGAATTGGCGCTGTTATCTATAATCCAAAAGTAACTGTTATCTGGGGCATTATTGCGAAGTTTTTTGAAGATGAACAATTCCCTATCGAACCAGTGTATTACAAAGATTACAAAGCACAAGTAGATGGTTTATTAGCTGGCGAAATTGATGTGGCATGGAACTCTCCATTAGCTTGGTTAGATACACATATTCGTACAAAAGGAACGGCTTTAGATGGTTCTATGCGTGATACTGACCAAAATCGTTGCTCTTATTTAGTAGTAAAAAACAATAGTGGCATTACTACTCTTGCTGACTTAAAAGGCAAAACCATTGGCTTTGGCGCTATCGATTCTCCACAAGCTCGTTTAATTCCAATTAACCATTTACATACTCATGGATTAGAGTTTGGTACCGATTATGTAGAAAAACGCTTTGATATCGGTGTAGGTCTTCATGGTGACCATGTAGGTGGCGAGTTAGATTCAGCTATGGCTTTAAAACATGGCGAAGTAGATGCTACTTGGATGTTAGATTTAAACTACAACACTTGGATTGGTGATGGCACACTAGATGAAAGCCAAGTGACAATCCTATCTAAAACTGACCATTTCGATCATTGTATTTTCTCTGGTCATCCAAACCTTGAAAAAGCTAGATTTGAAAAGTTCATCGAAGTACTTCACAAAATGGATTATAACAACCCAGATCATAAAGAAATGATGGATATGGAAGGTCTTAAACAATGGGTGTATGGCCGTACTACTGGCTTTAAACAAATTGGAGAGGCGAACGAATATTTGCACTTCTTTAATGACTTTCACGGAGAATAATATGGATACTTCCTCCTTTATGATCTCACTGCTAGGTAGCATGCCTAGAAGCAAAGAACTGCTAGGTGCTAAACGAAAGTTACTAAAAGGAACGATTGATGCATCCACCTATGAAGAGTTACTGGATGCGGAAACAAAATATATTGTGGAACTTCAAGAAAAAAATGATATAGATATCATTACCAACGGAGAACTGCGTCGTGATAATTACGTGTCCTTCATCGCAGAACGTTTACAAGGAGTTACCATGATGAGCATGGCAGATATGTTGGATTACATCGAAGATAAACAAGGTTTCGAACAGATTTTAGAGATCTTGGATGTACCTGCTATCAGTATTAAGAATGCCATTTGCACTGGAAAAGTTACCTATAACAAACCACTAGTCGCTGACGAAATGGTCGCCTTAAAAGAGATGACGAATCGAAAAGTAAAAGCCACTTTACCTGGCCCTTACTTAATGACCCGTTCTATGTGGTTACCCGCCTTATCTAGCAAGTTTTATACTTCCAAAGAAGAACTAGGAAAAGATATTATCCAGGTATTACAACAAGAGATTGATGCCTTAAGTGCTATCGGTGTAGATATCGTACAATTTGATGAGCCTGTATTAACAGAAGTTGTGTTTTCTGAAGGAAAAACTAGATCTTTTATGTGTGCTGCTCTATCAGAGAAAAAAGATCCTACGGAAGAATTAGCCTTTGCTACACAACTCTTAGAGGCTGTCGTGTCCTACGCTAAGAAAAAAGGTATCTTAGTATCACTTCACGTCTGTCGTGGTAATTGGAGCCGTAATGAAAGTATTTTATTAAAAGGTCCTTACACACCTTTGGTGCCGCTCTTCGAAACGGTATTGCCTCATATTTTAACATTAGAATTTTCAACGCCTAGAGCAGGAGAAATTTCCTCCTTGCTAAGTAGTACTAAACTACGAGAGCACTGTATTCTAGGTCTAGGTGTCATGAATCCTAGAACGGATGAAGTGGAATCCCTAGAGAGCATTGTAGATCGAGTGAAAGAAGTCCTTCAATTCTTGCCTAAGGACCGTGTATGGATCAATCCAGATTGTGGATTTGCTACCTTTGCCAATCGTCCAGTTAACAGTCTAGATATCATCGACAAAAAACTGGCTCGTCTCAAAGAAGCAAAAGATCTATTGAGGTCTACCTATGAATGATATCTATGAGTCCACTCATTACGACCTATCCTTACGCGGTGTATTGATGGATGATACTTTCAAAGTATACACAGCGAATGATGCCATACCAGTGACTAGTGATGTTAACTTTGATATCCAAGGTGATGCGAAGAGTAGCCTTAACTATTTTGCCTCGTCTATTATGGGTGGCATTGCCCACACGATCATTAACGAAGGAAAATGCTCTTATCTTGATATAGAAGAATTAGAAGGTAAAATACACCTTACATTGGCCGAGCCCCTAACCATATTAGGCGTGAAAGGGTATGAGGAAGCCCCTTCTATTACCGCATGTCATATTACGTATTATGTATATGCAGACACCGATGATGATACACTCATTTCTGTTTGTCATAACGCTCTACAAAGAAGTTATATCTATCACACGCTACGACGTGCTATGGAGCTAACCATACAGTTTACGCCTTTAGTATAATTAGTAAACAAAAAGGACTATACCAATCTATTGGGTATAGTCCTTTTTATTGTTTATTTGTAAAGTTTTGAAGTCAGTCGCATGCACAAAATAGAAACTCTGTTTCCTCATCAATGAGGAAGAAATATATCCTTGTTTAGACAACCTTTACATATATTATTTTTCTTGATTTAGCTCATACCAAGCATTGCCGATGAGAGCAAATTCATCTAATGTAAATGTCTCTCCACGACGTGATCCATCAATATTAGCTTTTGCCAAAATAGCTTCGATGGCTTCTTTGCTCAGTCCAGTGGTCTTCATTGTGTTGCTGAACGTCTTACGCCGTTGTGCAAAACCTGCTTTCACAGCACGGAAGAAATAGGATTCACTATGGACTTTCACAGGCGGTTCACTGCGTAATGGGCAACAAATCACGGCACTAGTCACCTCAGGAGCTGGTAAAAATGCCTTAGGTGGTACATCCATGACAATATATGGGTCTGTGTAATATTGTACCGCCACCGATAAAGCGCCATACATTTTTGTGCCTGGTTTAGCTATCATACGCTCTGCCACTTCTTTTTGCACCATTACCACTAACCGTTCGATAGGCAATTTAGATTCTAGCAAAGACATAATAATCGGTGTCGTAATATAGTATGGTAAGTTCGCTACTACTTTGAACGGTTTATGGTCCATTAATTCTGGGATATTAACTTTCAGCACATCACCGTGAATGATACGCACATTATCATATGCCTCTAAAGTCGTGTCTAAGACCTCTAGCAAACGTCTATCTAGCTCTACAGAGGTAACGTTAGCCCCACTTTGCGCCAAACCTTGTGTTAAGGTACCAATCCCAGGACCTACCTCTAACACCGCATCGCCTGCTTCTAATTCTGCAGCCTGTACAATCTTATCCACCACAGTACGCTTAATCAAAAAGTTTTGTCCTAATTTTTTACTCATTTGAATGCCAAAACGTTTACATATATAATGTACAACCTCTGGACTTGCAATGACTGATTCTATCATGTATTCTCCTACTGTATTTCTTCTTCTGAAAGTGCCTCAAAAAATGCTTCACGGCTAATACCGTAATGATTTAATCGATACAAAAACTGCTTCCCATTCCCATAGCCTATACCCAGCTTAGCACCAATACGAGCCCTCATAGCAGCACTACTAGGACCTCCACTCAAATCATGTTGTACTAAATCTTGCATCGTAAACAACTCTGAAGATTCCATAGATTCTATGTGAAGCACTTCTAAGGCCTTACGGATGGATTCAGGACTTGCCTGCTCAATCCCAATATCATCATTCGCATAGGCTTCTTCACGTGGTACAAAGGCATGCTGTGCCAACGGAAATCGCTTCGTCAAAAAACGTCGAATCCGCTCACCTGCATAATCTGGATCTGTCAGAATAATAATCCCTCTCTTTTCATAGGCATCCTTAATCCGACTGAGCACAGGCTTACGCAAATTAAACCCTTCCGTAGCAATACACTCCACCTCTAAGGCTTGTTGTACCCGTTGAATATCTGATTTTCCCTCAACCACCAAGACCTGTTTTAGCATAAGCTCCTCCACAACATAGTATTTTATTATTATACCATATATCGAAACCTATAGCATACAATAACAAATATAATACACTAATAGCCAACTACATATATGTCAAATAACACCGAACCCCTTTGAGACGAACGCAATTAAACGTAGTAGTCTGTGGCGTTCCTCACCACTAAAATTTTAAAATATAAAAGAACACGGCATACAATTCTCTACATAAACACTTGCAACGGATCCATAAACTATACACCTAAGAAACATAGTTATTACTGGAGCGTCTTGTGACACTTTATCTTTATAAATCCACATACAAAAGACCGCAATATACCTCCGAAGAACCTACCAAACCACACATAGTCCAAAATTGCCAAATAGCGCCGTCCCCTCCGAGACGAACGCAATTAGACGTAGTAGTCTATGGCGTTTTACCTCGAAAGATCAATACACACAGAAGACCGCAATCAACATCAGCCTACAGCCATACATACTTGTCACGTTCATTTTTGCTTACTATAAACATATAAAGAAGAACACGGCATGTTCCTGAGCAAACATTATGAAATACCGTTTGCGAAGGAATGTGCCGTGTTCTTTTTTTGCAATATACAGATATATCTGAACGTGACAGTATTAATAAGGTATATTGCGGTCTATCCTTATGAACTTTTAAACTAAAACGCCATAGATACATAGACTAAGAAGAGAGGATATACACATCTACTGTGCGTCGTCCAAATTGCATGGCAGATCCATAATCTTCTAACACTACATCAATACGATTTCCAATAATATCTCCACCTGTATCAGCTGCGATTGCCTCACCATACCCTGGTATGTATACTCGTGTTCCTAATGGAATGACATTAGGATCCACAGCCACTACGCCATGACGTGCACGTATGCCCGTTGCCGTAATACCATCTCCACCACCATCTGTTGGTAGATAGGCGGTCGCTTCCATGCTGATGACTTCTTTCACACGATTATAAGAACGTGATACGCCTATATCTCGTGTACCTGCTCGAATAATTTTAGGTTTCATTGGTGTAATCGTTGTACGCTGTAGCTCTTTCGTATCTACTACTTCACCATGATTATAGTGGACTTCTTCCTGCACCTCATCAAGTCCTGGTGCGCCTTCCTGTAACACTTCTTCCATTCCTTTGGGTAAGGTATCCACTCGTTCGTATTGTACCGCTACCGGTACTTCTACTTGATGAGTTTCTAATTGTTTAGTTTGGAATCCATGATTCCACATAAAGCCTGAGACTGTAACAAAGACTATTAGTAACAGTGTGAGCATAAGCACTGCTTTTTGCTTTTGCTGTAGTAATCGGTTTGTCATCTAGTACCTCCATGAGTGGTATTCTACCACAGACGGATAGATAAGGTCAAACATATGCTCTTAAATCGCTTTATAAAGCCATTCTTCGCTTATCTACAGTTTTACATTTTTTATAAAAAACTATTTCGAGTCCACTCTATAAAGACACTTTGTTTTGATTTATGCTTTTATATATTATACTCAAGAATTCTCATTATGATAATTTTTTAATTATCCATAGTTTGCATGTATAACATGCTCCAAACTTATGCACAACCTAAACCTTGTGTATAACTATATCCACAGGGGTCATATGGTATACAAGCCAACTCCAAAGAAGTCTACTATATTTTCAAAATAATACTTTTTTATTGATAATGCAAAATTGATATGATACGCATTATAGTAATACCTCATACCTTAAACTCATAGCTTGTCCACATCACTTTAAACCAAATTAGCTTCAAATTACACGAATTGTGTGTTTTGTAGCTAATTTCATGTATTATATATTGTTTTTATAACAATAAAGATAGATTTAGGCATACAAGTTCAATCATGTAGATACGTTTTTACATTGTAATATGTCCAAAACTTTGTATCACCTATATGTATTACCCACTAGACTCTTGCCATAGAAGATATATATTTACTTAGCATCATCAGTAGTCTCAAGTTCTAGAATAGGGTCCCAGGGTCCTAATTCCGATAGACTTTCAGTCGTATCTATATCCTTAGGATTCATAAATGAAAGTTGGGCGCACACCTTATCTTCTTTCGCAATGACTTTACGATAAGACCCATCCGCACGCATGACATGGGCTTTTTGATTATCCGCTAAGTAAACGTCTAAAATGTGTTGTAATTCTTTCTGTAAAGCTATATCTTCTACAGGAACCATTAATTCCACTCGATCATTTAAATTCCGTGGCATCCAATCGGCACTAGAAATATAATAGGGACTTTCACTGTGATTCTTAAAATATAAAATTCGATGATGTTCTAAGAATCGTCCCACAATGGATCGCACAGTAATATTGTCACTAACCCCTTCAATCCCCGGTCTAAGAGTACATATACCACGAACGATGAGATCAATCTTGACCCCTTTACAAGAAGCTTCGTATAACTTAGCAATGATTTCTTTGTCTAGTAACGAGTTCATCTTTGCAATAATATGACCTCCCTTACCTTGTTCTACGGCTCGGATTTCCCCATCAATCAAATCCATTAAGGACGATCGCAAAGTCAATGGAGCTACAATAAGATGCTGCCACTGCTGTGATTCTGCATATCCAGAGATGGTATTAAAGAATAAGGAACTATCATCCGCATAGGACTCTCGACAAGTCAGTAAACCGCAGTCTGTATAATATTTAGCAGTCTTGCCATTATAATTGCCTGTAGCAAAGTGCATATATCTACGTAGTACATCTCCTTCTTTACGGACCACCATAGTAATTTTGGAATGTGTCTTAAGCCCTCTTAAGCCATAAATAACATGACAGCCAGCTTTTTCTAAACGCCTTGCCATGATAATATTATTTTCTTCATCAAAGCGGGCTTTAACTTCCATCAACACTGTCACTTGTTTGCCCAGTTCTGCTGCTTTCACCAACGCTGCTACGATAGGAGAATCCCCACTGACACGATACAAGGTTTGCTTGATAGCCAATACATCAGGGTCTACAGCTGCTCTAGCCACAAACTCTTCCACCACGGAAAAAGAATCAAATGGATGGTGCAAGAGTCTATCTTTTTCGCGGATATAATCAAAGATAGCTGAAGTCCCTCGCTCCGTTACGCAAGGAAGTTCTCGTCGTGTAAAAGCAGGATATCGCAAATGGTCGTAGCCAGGTAAATTACAAAACTCGCCAAAGGAGGCTACGTCTAAGATTCCTTCTGCTATATAAACGGCCTCTTTTTTTGCCTGCAATCCTTGCAAAACAAATTCCAATAACTGTGGATCGTAATGCTCACAGACTTCCACACGTACCACTTCACCACGACGACGCCGACGAAGAGATTTTTCAATCTCCCGCAGTAAATCCGTTGCTTCTTCTTCGATGTCTAAATCCGCATCACGTGTGACGCGGAAAGTGGTAAAAGAATCGATATGATGACCTACAAAGAAATCTTCACAATAATAGTTGATTACATCTTCTAACATAACGAAGTGACGATGCACAGTATTCGGTACTTCAATAATTCGATTCAATACAGAGGGAATCGGCAATATGGCCATTTTCTCTTGGTCTTTATCATGGATAGGGTGAATCTTCACCACCGAGTTTATTGTTTTATTCACCAAGAATGGAAAGGGATGACTCGCATCCACAGCTAATGGCGTAACGACTGGAAAGATATGCGTACGAAAATATTGGTATAACCAACGCAGTTCACTTTCTTTTAAATCTTTTACTTTGACAAAGTGTAAACCTTCTTTTTGTAATCGTTTTAGAATATCGTGAAAGTACATATACTGCAAGGATACTAATTTTTTTGTAGCCTCACTGATGGCTTTTAATTGCGCTTTGGCATCCATATGGGCGGCATCGTATTTAATAATGTCACTCTGCTCTTGATGGCGCAGTCCAGATACGCGAATCATAAAAAATTCATCTAGGTTAGAGCTACCAATGGTCAGAAAGCGTAGTTTTTCCATGAGTGGATTACTTCTGTCGATAGATTCTTGCAAGACTCGTTGGTTGAACTTCAGCCAAGACAATTCACGATTAAAATAATACTTTGGATTATCAAAGTCTTTCATAGTATCACTCCTAACGAACTTTCCAATGTATCACTAATTCACGTTTAAATTCTTTCTTACACTGTTTTTTTAATTTTTCAATGGCCATTTCCATCATAGGAATATGGCTTAATTCTTTCACCTTAACATACATATCTATTTGTTTATCTGTAATATATGTTTGAAAGGAACATATGGTACGTTCATGAGTTTCTTCAAAAGCTTCTGCTAAGGCTAAGGGAAAGGACAATTTTTGTATCATCTCTCGATCCCCTTCTTTTAGTACGGAGAGATACGGAGACTGCTTAATAAATTTACTGTTTGCTCCATGGGAATAGGATGCAATAAAAGCACTGAGTAATTGTTCTCGATGAGATAATCCATAGAGATTACTATTAATAATCATATACGCACTATGTCTTGCATGGCTGTAATAGTTGATTTGTTTTCCTAAATCATGGAGCAAAGAAGCTACTTTCAAGATTAATTTCAATCGCTCTCCTTCTGGCAGTAGTTCTTTCCATTGTTTATAAATCTGTTTTGCTAGTTTCGCAATGTATAGGGAATGATCCACATCATGAGGTGTGAAAGAGCGCAGTACATTCAAAGTAGAGTGGGTTACAATATCATCTACAATGCCATTTTTTTGAAGACATGGTAGCCCATACTTCTCTTCCGAATAGTTGGCCCCATAATACTGAAAAAATAGCCCTTCGCGCAAGCCACAACCGCTGACAATCATGGACGATGCCTTTGTATACTCCATCAATTCCATAATAATGGCCATACCTGCTACTATGATATCGGCCCGTTCCGCAGATAACCCAGAAATCTTTTTCCGTTCCTCCCATGGTGTTTCTTTCACCCGATGAAACAAAGCCTCCATACCCGCTTTTTTTACCTTGTAATTGTGCAATTTAGGGATAGGATAATTTTTCTCCCGTTGGTCCATTTTGGCAATATTTCGGGCTGTCCCCCCAATTCCAATCAGAGGTAATTTAGTATGTTTCAACCAACTTTCACCATGCAATACCTCTTGGATATGACGTACCATCCTTTCATATTCTACACTTGTAAACTCATGACCCGATTTAAATTGTCCTGTCATCACAAGAGCCCCCATAGGAAGGCTAACAGATTTTTTTAATTGTCGATTTTCAATTAAGCTAATTTCTATACTAGCTCCACCAAGGTCGAACACGATAAAATTATCTAATCCTATGGTATTGACAACTCCTAAAAATCCTAAGTATGCCTCTTCCTCTCCACTAATGGCACGTAAAGGAATCCCTGTTTCCGCATATACACGACGAATAAAGCTATTACCATTGGTAGCCAATCGTACAGCCGCTGTAGCAATACCTTGAATCTCTGTAACTCCCATAGCCTTTGCCATATGCGATAAGGCTTTTAAGGTTTTAATGGCCCGTTCCATAGCAGGTTTCGTCAACATTTGATGGGTCCACATGCCCTCACTGAGGCGAATGGATTCCTTCTGTTGATATACCAAGCGATAACTACCTGAATCTGTAATTTCTGAAATGACAAACCGTACTGAGTTTGATCCTAAATCTATTAATGCTACTCGTTTCATAGGTCTCCTATGTACACAGAAAGGCACTTTCCGTATATGCTACTGTGAAAGTGCCTTTCTCATTCTATATTACTCAATACCAAAACAACGCTTGCCATTCTCTAAGGCAATAGCAGCTAGTTCTTCTACATCCATACCACGCAATTGAGCAATTTCTTGAGCCACAAATTGTGTTTTAGATGGATCATTGCGACGACCTCTAAATGGAGGTGGTGTCAAATAAGGGGAATCTGTTTCAATGAGCAACCGATCCAATGGAATATGTTTCGCCACTTCTTTTAAATTCGTAGATTTTGGAAATACTACCGGTCCGGCAAAGGAGATATAATATCCTATTTTTATAAATTCTTTTGCCATCTCCAAGCTTGTGGAGAAACAATGGAAGACCCCATAATTGCCTTTCCCATGTTCTACTAGCATATCTCGAATAGCACCGTGCGCATCACGATCGTGGATAATAATCGGTAAATCCACTTCTCTCGCGATGGCTAATTGGCGTTTGAAAGACTCTGCTTGCACATCTCTATCAGAAAAATCATAGTAATAGTCTAAACCGATTTCACCAATGGCTTTTACCTTTGGATGAGATGCCATTTGCTTAAACCATGCATAGTCTTCTTCGGTAGCATCTTTAGATTCATGTGGATGCACGCCTACCGCTGCATAGACACGGTCATACTGTTCCGCCAACGCAATGGCAGACTCTGCTGTTTTACGATCCACAGCAGGGCACATAATATATTCTACGCCTTGGTCAAAACAGTCTTGAATCATCTGATCCCGATCATTATCAAATCGTTCATCGTTGATATGCGCATGTGTATCAAACAATCGCATTATCTCACCACACTTCCTGGAGTTAAGGATTCAATATTCGTTACTTCTAATTGATCATCTTCATTAGAGGCCGATAAAATCATACCTTCTGACATATGGCCCATGATTTTTTTCGGAGCTAAGTTTGCCAAATAAATCACTTTTTTACCAATTAATTCTTCTGGTTTATAAAATTGGGAAATACCGCTTACCACAGTACGTGTTTCAATGCCTAAATCCAAGGTAAATAGCAATAATTTTTTAGATTTTTTTACAGCTTCACAAGTTAATACTTTTGCTACCCGTAAATCTAATTTTGCAAAATCATCATATTCAATGGACTCTTTGATAGGTGGAATATTGCTAGTATCTACCGCTTTCTCAGTAGATTCTTCTGCAGCTTCTGGCACCACTTCTACCATTTCAGGAATTTCAAAGCGTGGGTAGATTGGATCTCCTTTCACTACTTTTGTTCCTGTTGGAAGTGCTCCAAATGTGCGTACATCATCTAGCATAGCTTGTGCAAACCCTTGTAAACCAAGTTGTTCCCAAATTTTAGGAGCCCCTGTTGGAATCACTGGATCCACTAAGACAGCAATGATACGCAAGGATTCTGCCAAATGATACATCACAGCTTCTAAGCGCTCTGCATCACCTTCGTTAGCCCCTTTTGCGAGTACCCAAGGCATCGTTTCATCGATGTATTTATTCGTACGACCAATGAAAGCCCACACAGCTTTAAAAGCTTTGTTATACTGCATGTCTTCCATCAATTGTTCGTAGTCTTTTACCGTTTGCTCAGCTAGAGCAATTAAATCCTTGTCAACATCTTCTGTTGGCTCATGTTTTGTAATGATACCACCATGATATTTTTCAATCATTGCTACGGTACGATTCAACAAGTTGCCAAGGTCATTGGACAAGTCTGCATTAATTTTTGTTATGAAATTAGGCAAACTGAAATTACCATCATTGCCTAAATGCACTTCATTTACTAAGAAATAACGCAGCGCATCAGAGCCATAGGTGTCAATCAATGGAATTGGGTCTATCACATTGCCTAAGGATTTACTCATTTTTGTGCCATCCACTACAAGCCAGCCGTGACCATATACTTTTTTGGGCAATGGCAAGCCAAGGCTCATGAGCATTATCGGCCAAATGATGGTATGGAAACGAACGATTTCTTTCCCCACTAAATGCAAATCTGCAGGCCAATACGTTTCAAATAAATCACTGTTTTCATCCAATGGGTTTAAAGCAGAAATATAGTTAATCAACGCATCAAACCATACATACATAACATGTTTTTCATCAAATGGCACTGGAATACCCCAGTTAAAGCTCGTACGAGATACTGCCAAATCTTCTAACCCTTGTTTCACGAATTGAATCATCTCATTACGACGAGATTCTGGTTGAATAAAATCAGGATTCTCTTCTATAAATTTGAACCATTGATCAGCGTATTTATTCATGCGGAAAAAGTAACTCTCTTCTTGTACTACTTCTAATGGACGACCGCAATCAGGACATGTTTTTTCTGGACCTAATTTAGATTCTGGCCAGAATGTTTCGCATGGTACGCAGTATAAACCTTCGTAGGAAGATTTGTAAATATCTCCATTATCGAATGCTTTTTGGAATAAATATTGGCAATATTTGATATGTCTTTCATCGGTAGTTCTAATAAAATCATCATGAGAAATATTCAATTTCTCCCACAAATGTTTAAATCCATCAACAATTTGCGTCGTGTACTCTAAAGGAGTAATGTCCATCGATTCTGCCATACGTTGGATTTTTTGTCCATGTTCATCAGACCCCGTTAAGAAACGCACATCATAGCCAGCTCTGCGTTTGAAACGAGCAATTGTATCAGCAATAGACGTACAGTATGTATGCCCAATATGTAATTTCGCACTTGGATAATAAATTGGTGTCGTAATATAATACGGTTTCTTAGTCATCTGTTCTCTCCTTACTATACAATTCAATTTCATTATATATATCGCGCCGTGAAAGGCCACGCTCTTTTGCAATTTGACGGGCTGCCTCTTTTTTTGGCACCCCTTCTTCGATTAAGGCTAAGGCTGCCTCTAATGGAGAAAGCACTACTTCCTCCACCTTCGTTTCCTCTGTCACAGTTTCCTTGCCTCCCACCAAAAGGACAAATTCCCCTTTTTCTACGATTTGACTGAAATCATTTTGTAACGCTAGCAAGGTAGTTCGTGTAAAAGTTTCAAACTTTTTCGTCAGTTCACGACCTACTGTGATAGGGCGATTCCCCAGCCCTTCATATAAGTTTTGGATAGTTTCTTCTATACGATGGGGAGCTTCATAGAAAATCATCGTTCCTTCATAGGTAGCAATCCGTGATAACACCTCTTTTACATTCTGCTTTCGTTTCGGCAAAAAACCTATGAAGTGAAATTCCTTAGTGTTTTGACCCGATGCGATAAGCGCCGTTAAACCTGCATTCGCACCTGGTAAAGGAACAATCCGTATGCCCGCATCGATGGCTTCTTTCACCAAATCTTCACCGGGATCAGAAATGGCAGGCATCCCCGCATCACTGACTAAACCGATGGATTGACCATCCAATAAACGCTGGATGAGGTCAGCCCCCTTCTCCGCTTTATTGTGTTCATGATAGGAAATCATAGGCTTAGCAATATTAAAATGTTGTAATAATACCCCTGTATGACGTGTATCTTCCGCTGCTACTACATCTACTTCTTGTAATGTACGCACAGCCCGATAGGTCATATCTTCTAAGTTCCCAATGGGTGTGGGAATTAAAAATAATGTCCCTTTATGACTACTCATAATATGCTTGTACCTCATCTGAATAGGAACCATCCACTTTGTAAATATATAAAGGTGGTTCCACCATCATGCCTAGTTTTCCACCATATTTTAATTCTAGTAATACTAACTTGCTCACTTTATCTTGATTACCATGAACAAAGCGCATTCGTTTTACCCTAAATTGAGTCTGTTCTATAGCACTAAACAAAGATTCTAATCGTGGGGTTGTATAAATCATCCACAATGTACCACCAAATTTTAAATATCGTTGGGCTTGTAGTAATCTATCTTTCATAGAATATTGTTGTTCATGCAAGGCTAATGCTACACTTTCTTCTTGTGATAGAAGTCCACTATTCGGTTCAAAGTAGGGCGGATTCATGTAGATACCATCAAATTGACCATAGTAAACTTTACCTGCATCGGTCATGTAATCTAGCTCCACCATAGATACAGCATCAGCAATATCATTATGAACAACACTTTTCTGAGCTAACTCAATGACATAGGAGTTACAATCTACACCGACCATATGACGGGCTCCACGATGGTACAACACATGAGGAATCACTCCTGTGCCTGTACCTAACTCTAAATAGCGCTTATTGGATTTTGCCTCTCCAAAATGAGCGAGTAAAATAGCATCAATAGAAAACTTAAATTCTTTTTCATCTTGAAACAACTGAAACCCACTTAGTAATAATTCTGTGATTGTAATATTACTCTTCATCCGGCAATGCCACTTCCGACCAATGTAAGTCGATCGTTCGTCCCGCTTCTAATTGTACTTTCACTGTCTTTTTCATGTTATTGATTTTTAAGACTTTTCCTAACCCTTCATCGGTGACTACTTCTTTACCGATACCAGGTGGTTCTGCTACAGGAGCTGGTTGTTTTGCTTTTTGTGAATACAAGTCTCCTCCTTTTAGGTAGGAGTCATTTTCATAATTCAAACAACACATCAAACGGCCACAAATGCCAGAAATTTTTGTAGGATTTAAGCTCAAGTTTTGATCCTTCGCCATACGAATCGATACGGATGCAAAATCACCTAAGAAGGTAGCACAACACAATGGACGACCACAAGCACCGATTCCATTTAATACTTTTGCCTCATCACGGACCCCTACTTGTCGCAATTCAATGCGCGTACGGAATACATTGGCCAAATCTTTTACCAATTCTCGGAAGTCAATACGACCTTCTGCAGTAAAGAAAAATACAATTTTATTCATATCAAATGTGTATTCCACATTGATTAATTTCATTGGTAACCCACGATAAGCGATTTTTTCTAGCCCGATTTCAAAGGCTTTTTCTTCTCGCTCTCTATTTTTTTCTACTTGTTTCAGATCTTTTGGCGTTGCTTTACGCGTCACTTCTTTCAGCGGTTGCACCACGCTATCTTTCGATACTTTCCGTGGCCCAATTACGACTTCCCCAAATTCCAAACCACGAGAGGTTTCTACTATGACCCCATCTCCTGTCGTAAGGGTTACAAACCCTGGGCTAAAGTAGTAGATTTTGCCAGCTTTTTTAAAGCGTACTCCTACTATAGTAACCACTATATATCCTCCTTCACAGCCTCCCTTAAGGCTAATATAACTCCATCTATGACAAGGCCTAAGCGCACATTAAGGCGCAGCGCCTGTTCTGCTTCTAATGTAATGGGCACAATTCGTTGCAAAGATTTTGATGACCATCTTGGTAAAATCATTTGCATGCGGAATCGATACTCACTTAGTATCATCTTTTCATTCTCTGTACCATATCGCAAAGCTAACATGTCTCTTGCTAACACACGTAACCAGCTCAATATATCGAGTACTACTTCTTTTGAAAGCCCCTCAAAGGATAGAGCTAAGGTAGTAAAAAAATGACTTCTTTCTACTACGCATTCTAGTACTTCCATAGCCTTTTCTAAACTTTCAATACCACCAGCCTGCGCCCACTGACGAGCTAATGTTGGATTTCCACGAGCACTTCGCACAGCACGTCGAATATCTCCTGTATACCCTTCTTTAGTTAGGGCTTGTACCAATTCTTCTTCTGGCACTGGTTGCATACCAATGAGCATACATCGTGACACGATGGTGGGTAGTACATTGTCGATATTGGTAGTGACAATGATAAAATACATATTCCGTGGTGGTTCTTCAATCGTTTTCAGCATCGCATTCGCTAGGACCGTATTGGCCGTCTGAAACCCTTCTACGATAACCACCCGTGGTGTATCACTAGATACATTGATATACTTCTCTAATAAAGTATACCATTGTTCTACACTGAGCTGTGTTTTCATAGGGCGAATCCAAAAGGCTTGACCTTGATCAATATAGATCGGTAATCCTTTATCTTTGACTGCGCTCTCACTTTCACCAGACTCAATGCGTTGTTGCTCTATAGTGGATAAAAAAGTTCGTCCTTCATCAGGAGAAAAAATCTGACGTCCCAATAATAGGGACCCAATGGCGATAGCCATAGATGTCGATTCTAAACCCGTTTCTCCGTAGAGCAGTAAGCTATGGGGTAAAGCAGAATCTCGGATTAATGTAGTAATTTGTTCTTTCACTTGATGTTGACCAAGTACAGTTTCAAAAAATGACATACATCCTCCTTTACCTCATAAGACTACCCTTTATTATAGCATGTTATGGCAATAAATACACGAATAAAAGAAGAAACACCCCATGGTTTCCGCAAAATATTTGCACTCCATGTGGTGTTTCTATCATATCTTTTTTGAACATGTATCGTACCATAACAGACTATCCATGATACTATTCACCTAGTGAATAGGTACGACATATTCCATTAGCTAGAGACTAGCCTTTACATATATATTGTTTTGCAATACCATACACTTCCTCATGAATATCATCAATAGTACGTAACTGATTGCTTTCATTCTCGCAGTGCACGCGATGCCAATCATAGGTATTCACTAACATATCATAGGCATCATGAACCGCCGTCAAGTGAGAGGTATCCTGTTCATGAATATCCCCCGTATTGCCACCTGTTTTACCTGTCCGTTCTGCCAATAAGGATTTTGACAACGACAAAGGCATATCCAATAAGATGACTGCATCTGGTCTTGGCAAGCCATATAAATCGTATTCTAATTGATCAAGCCACTGTAAAAAGGTGTTTCGTTCTTCCTTATCAGTGTATTTTATCATTTGATGCACCATATTCGATGTAGTATAGCGATCGGCAATAATAATGCCACCTTCTTCGTAAAAGCGTTGCCAATCTTGGCGATAGGACGCAAATCGATCTATGGCATACAGGGTACTAGCTACATAGGCATTCACTGAGTTTGCCTCTTTCCCAAAATCTCCTCGCAAATACATTTTAATCGGTTCTGCTGCTGGACTATCGTAATTAGGAAAACTTACAGACCGTACTGGGTATCCTTCTGCTTTCAGTCGTTCCAATAATTTTGCTGTCTGCGTGGCCTTACCACTGCCGTCGCCGCCTTCAATAATAATTAATTGTCCCATTGTATCTCCTTATGATATCGCAATTATTTTTGTATACTCTATCAATCCACACCATGCCTCTACCTCGCTCTATCTTTACACACGGGGATTGTCTGCAACTGGCGGTCCCGAGCACCATTCGGCACATATCCATCACATTGTTTCTGTTTCATATATGCCAATACTTCTTCCGTTATAGTCTCACCTACACCTAAACAAGGGATCCCCGGTGGGTAATAGGTAATCGTTTCCCCACTAATTCGCCCTAGAGCTTCTTCCAAGGGGATTGTTTCCATCTCTGCATAAAATGCTTGCCGTGGTGAAAGCGCCACTACTGGTGTCGGTAGTGCTTCCATTGTACTTGCATCTACATCGTTATCATCCGTAACATGTGCACCATCTACACTATCTCTAATACTATTCTTTGTAGCATTCTTGGTACTATATATTGCATCAAAAGACGTGTTATTACCTTGCTCAAGTAAACCTGTATTATGTTGTTGCGCATGCGCTCTGCACCCCTGTGCGGTACCTTCCAACGTATGTCTATACATATCTGAGATATCCTGCACTGCCTCTAGTAGCTGTTGTATAGATGTATCCGTATCACCTATGGTAATCAATAATAAGACATGGTAGGCTTTCATGAGTTCCACTTCAATATGACGTGCTCGCAACTCTCGTTCTAACTCTTGTGCCGTAAGCCCAAGGTCCTTTGCATCAATAATAATCTTAGTTTCATCCAAACTGAAAGCGCCATCTATATCCTCAAGCCCAGGACAAGCAATGCCAGGAACCTCATTCAGAGCCCTTCGCAAAGTACGAGCTAAGTTCAATGTGTCTTTCATGAGAGACTGTCCCTCGGTAACCCATTGATGACGAGCCATATCCAAAGATGCTAAGAAAATATAATTCGGACTCGTGCTCATCAAGATTTGTTGTAATCGTTGAATACGATCCACATCAATATATGGTCTTTGTCCATGCAACATCGAAGTTTGCGTCAAAGAGCCCAATAATTTATGTGTACTTTGAGCAACTAAGTCTGCTCCACTCGCTAAAGCAGGCACTGGCATACCTAATGATGGCACCAGATGCGGTCCATGAGCTTCATCCACTAGCACTAGCATATGCCGTTCATGGGCTGCCTCTACAATTCGTTTTACATCCACACCTATACCATAATAATTCGGATGCACTAATACTATAGCCTTCGCCTCTGGATGCGCATCCATCGTAGCGATAGCCTCCTCCGCTGTGACCCCTACAGGGACCCCCCACCGTTGATGAAAACGCCCTTTCATGTAGATGGGTTTAGCCCCACTTAATAGCAAGCTATTATGAACAGAGCAGTGAGCCTCTCGAGGAATAATAATAGAATCTCCTTCTTTCACTGCACTCATAATCATCATTTGAATCGCACCCGATGTGCCGTTAATGGAAAACCATGTATAATCAGCACCAAATGCCTGCGCTGCCAATTGTTGTGCTTCTAGCAATTCACGCTCTGGCTCATGATAATCATCGATGGCATACATCAGTCCCAAATCATAAGGCAGAGCAGGACCCATCCACTCTGTGAGCAATATAGGCGCTCCCTGACCAATCTTGTGACCAGGCGTATGAAAAGGTACCATATGTTGTTCTTTATATTGTTCTAAAGACTCCACAAAAGGAAGTCGATTTTGATTTAATCTTTGTTTCATATATTTAACTGTTGATTCTTTTACAATATTATTAAATTCATAGATCTACACACTCTATCTAGTATTCTACCTTACTCTGTACATCGATTCAAGGTATTCAATCACCATCTAATTGTAGATTTCCACCATATGACATAAGGATATCATACACTGCATGATTATAAAGTTTATATGTAATTTACTTTAGATATACTATCTTCTAGCTTTTAAGAAACAAAAAACTGCTACAATTTGTAATTTCTTACAAACTGTAGCAGTTTTTAATTATTTACTATATTCCGCAACGTATTGGGAACCTGCTTTTACGTAGTGTTCCATTGTATTTGCCACATGGTGTAAATCTTGACCAGTCAAAGCATTGATGTCTTGACCGCCCGTTGCACTATTGATAATTTGTGAAATTTCATAACCACTATATCCTAGCACAGACAAGCGGTTGGATAAACTTTTAATTAAGCTCATTGCTAACCTCCATTTGTGTAGTAATTATTTGAATTCATTTCCAAAATTGGATCCTTCTGTGGTCGGGTTGAACCACCATAGCTACTAGACTGTCATAAGAGCGTATACAGTAAGCATCTATTCGTATACAAGTCTTACGTAGCATCAACCTAGTTTGCTATGTTACATATTATAACGATAAATTTCGATATTGTCAAGTAAGTTCTATAGAATAAAAAAAATCGACCCCAACAGGAGTCGATTTTCCATACTAACTTGTAATCAAAAGCGCTTAGCTAATTAAACTCAGTAGTATTAAGAACGTACAACTATTTTTTAGTTTTAGTTGCTAATGTAGCTAACATAGCTTCCTCAGTACGACGTCGTACCGCATCTACTAATGGTTTGACCTCTAAGAATTCAGCATCAGTCAAACGGAAAGTACGTCCTTTACGTTCAAATAAGGATTTTTTGCGACCTGCACCAGCCCGCTTGCCGCCCCAATTATTACCTTTCATGATAATGCCTCCCTCACAATAAGTAAAAATAAAGACGATTCACATTAAATACTAATTATACTGCTCTAAAACTAGTATATACTTTTATTTTCATAATTTCAAGATGAAAAGACACATATAGTGAATTTATTTGATTGAATTCGCATAACAATCCAAAAGTAATTCACTAGTTGATCAAAACTACCCTTATATACACGATATATGCATAATAAAAACCAAAATAGAACAAGTGCTCTATTTTGGTTTTCTCGCTCTGTTAACGGGGACGTCCTTTTTTAGGATTATATAGATTCATACCTTTATCGATACCTACTTCTACACAACCTAATACGGCTTTCACCATAGCTTTGATACCCTTTTGTACTGTATCTTGTTGGTCTTCTGGGAATCGTGATAATACATGGTCCACCACGGTCCACTCTGGCAGAGGACGACCTATGCCAAACCGAAAATGGGGAAACCCATCTGTTCCTAAATGGCTAATCATAGATTTTATACCATTATGTCCACCGGCACTACCATTTGGTCGAATCCGTAATTTACCTACCGGCAAATCCATATCATCATAAATAACATATACATCCTCAGGTGTGAGCTTATAATACCGCATCAAGGGACCTACAGACTCACCGCTGAGGTTCATAAAGGTTTGTGGCTTCACCAACAACACTTTTTCACCCTCTATGATACAGGAGCAAATTTCTGCTTTATAATCTTCTCTCCATGGTGTATGGCTCACGCCATCCGCAATAGCATCTACCACCATGAATCCGATATTATGGCGAGTTCCCTCGTAGTCTCTGCCTGGATTTCCTAGTCCGACGATTAATTTCATCTTATTTATCGAACAAAGAGCTTACAGACTCTTCTTGAAAGATACGTAAAATCGCTTCTCCCAATAATGGAGCTACGGACAAGACTGTAATATTTGGTAAGCGACGTTCTTCAGGAATATCGATTGTATTTGTTACAATTAACTCTTTAATATTGGAGTTTGCAATACGTTCACAAGCTGGATCTGTTAGCACTGCATGTGTTACACAAGCCGTTACAGATTTTGCACCAAATTCTTGTAATGCTTTCGCTCCTTCCACAAGAGATCCCGCAGTATCTACAATATCATCGATGATGATACAATTTTTACCTTGTACATCACCAATCAAGTTCATCACTTTTGCTACGCCTGGTTGTGGACGTTTTTTCTCAATAATAGCAATTGGTGCGCCAATACGGTCCGCTAAATCACGAGCACGTGTTACGCCACCAAGGTCTGGAGAGACAACGATGACATCGTCCATTTTCTTTTCATTAATATAGTTTGCAATAATGGAAGCACCCATTAAATGGTCTACTGGCACATCAAAGAAACCTTGAATTTGACCTGCATGAAGGTCTACGGTTACAAGGCGAGTCACACCAGCAGTTTGTAATAAGTCTGCCATTAATTTTGCTGTAATTGGTTCTCTACCACGAGTTTTTCTATCTTGGCGAGCATATCCATAATATGGTACAACGGCTGTGATATGACGAGCGGATGCACGTTTTAATGCATCTGCCATGATGAACAATTCCACTACATTATCATTCACTGGATAGCTAGTAGGTTGCACGATAAATACGTCTTTACCACGTACACTTTCATCAATCATGACTTGTACTTCCCCATTATTGAAGCGTCCCACAAATGCTTCGCCTAATGGAAGGTCCAAATAATCACAAATTTCTTTGGCTAATGCTGGATTTGCATTACCTGTAAAAACTTTGAGTCGTTTACCATCTTCTAATGCCATGTCATTACTCCTCTAAAACAATTGACTTACAATTTGATGCACAAAGGCTCTCTATATATTGTACTTCATTTTCTCAATTTTGTGTAAACAATTTTATGAAATTTCCGTACATTTTTATTTTTTGAAAGTATCCTCTGTTACCCAGTTCTCTTTTACCACTTGGCGAGCCCGTCCAAATGCCAACCCACGGCTTGGTACATCCTTCGTTATGGTAGATCCGGCTGCTACGTAACTTTCACTACCAATCGTCACAGGCGCTACTAAGTTGGAATTACAACCTACAAACACGCCATCTTCAATTGTGGTACGGTGTTTCTTCTTACCATCGTAGTTGACAGTAATAGTACCACAACCAATATTCACCTTGGATCCTATATCACTGTCGCCAATATAGGACAAGTGCGGAAGTTTTGTACCTGTACCAACCACGCTATTTTTCACTTCTACGAAGTTGCCGATTTTCACCTTATCAGAAAGCACTGTATCTGGGCGCAAATGAACAAATGGTCCAATCACTGTATCATTCTTGATTTCGCAATCATGTGCGTAAGAATCATGGATATGATTATTATCTCCTACTGTTACATTGGACAAACGTGTGTTAGGGCCCAAAATATTATTCGTACCCACCACGGTGTTACCTTCTAATGTCGTATTAGGATAGATGATTGTATCTGGTCCTACTACCACTTCTGGGGCAATGTATGTACTATGTGGGTCCACCAAGGTAACACCAGCTTCCATCAATGCTAGATTTGTGCGATTCCGCAAAATCAATTCCGCTTGTGCCAATTGTAAACGGCTATTGACCCCTAAGGATTCGTCGCTGTCCATGGTCATGTAAGCGCTCACTGTTTTGCCTGCTTTTACAAGAATGCTCACCACGTCTGTAATGTATAGCTCACCTTGTGCATTGTCATCTGACAATTGTTCTAAGCAAGGCCATAATTCTTTAGAGTCGAAAATGTACATGCCTGTGTTCACTTCATGCACTTTTAATTCATCGAGTTTGCCATCTTTTTCTTCTACGATGCGCTGTACGGACTTGGATTCATTACGAATGATACGGCCGTACCCATATGGATTGTCCATGTAGGCTGTTAACACTGTGGCTGCCGCCCCTGTTTCTTTGTGGTGCGCCAACAATTGTTCCAATGTTTCTTGCGTTACTAATGGAGTATCGCCGCACAACAACAAGATGAGACCTTCATGGTTGCCCAATACGGATTCTGCTTGTTGTACCGCATGACCTGTGCCTTTTTGCTCTAATTGTGTGACGTATTCTGCACGGTCACCTAAATAGGCTTTCACGTCGTCACCACCGAAACCAACGATGACCACATTGCGCTTAGCTCCAACAGATTGAGCCGCTTCTAAGACACGTTCCACCATAGCTTTACCAGCTACTTTGTGCAATACTTTCGGAAGTTTAGATTTCATGCGTGTCCCTTTACCGGCCGCTAAAATCAAACCTACTAATTCATTCATATGCATCCACCTTTATTGTTATTGAATAAATAATTATATATAAATTAGCATACCATATTGTGAGAGATTTTTCGACTGTTATTTATAGTATGTATCTCCTAACACTTTATTGTTTTATGGATTCTATAACATATTTTGCAATAATTTTACTATTTTATGGAATAGAATGTAACTTTTTCTTTATTTCACCATTTTTGTGGAGTCTATGACAAATATTTCTACATATAACAAAAGGAAAGCTGAAATCATTCAACTTTCCTTAAAATTCTACTCTAAAAAATATTTTTTTCCTACTTCAGATTTTAGTGTTAAGTTACACCCAGGTTCTATAATATCGCCATTCAAAAAGTAAATTACAGCTTCACACCAATCATCCATCATATCTTCAGTAAATCTAAAAATATGTGCAGCATCTATTACATAATTTAAATATTTTTCATAAAGATCTGTATCTAAAGCTAGAATAACAAGCCACCAAAATATTAAACGATATGGTTCAAATTTCAATACATTAGTAACACTATCATTTATCAACCAATTAAAATGTGTGCTTTTAGCTGCTGCACCATAATCTCTCGTTTCAGCTCTTTGATTAACCTTGGTTGGATATAAGGTCCACGTATAGGCATGCGTAATCATTGATTGTAATGACTTAGGGCCATTAAGGCTATATGTATTATAACTAGAACTATCATAATAGCTATCTTTCACTAAAGCCTTTCTTAAAAAACACACAAATTCATTGCTAGATTCACTCACCCAATCAGGTAAATATTCTAAGGTAAAATAAGCATCCATACTTAATCCACTATCATATTTTTTTGATAATATATGATTTTGTCTAATAAACTTTTCTATAAAAATCGTTAACTTAGTATTTTCCATTATGAATTTCCTCCAAAATATATTTAACAATCTTTTCCTATTATTTAGCGACCTCTTGAATTTAAACTAACTTTTAAATGGGACACATCTAGCATCCCTATCATACTAGTACTGTCAAATCCCTCTTGCTTAAATATATTTCCCCATACATTTGCTACACTTTTATTCAACTGTATCACATCCCACATCTTCATATCATTTCTATCGTATCCATTAAAGTGGGAAGTAACTATTTGCGCTAAACTGCCTAAAGATGTACTTGTATGATGATAAAACCTAAGCTTATTTTGTGCAGTTCTTTGTAACTGTTCCGCTTTTAAACGATCAATTTTTATATCCATACTCTTGTCATCAATGCTAGTTTGATAGGAAATTATTGTTCTACTCATATTTTGCAAAGAGTTTACCATTTCAACATCTCTGAATCTTAATCCTGATTTAATTAATTTTTCTCTAGTTACATTAGGTATATCAACTTTCGGAACTCCAAACACCCCTATATACTCTATATTGTTATGCGCTAAGTTAATACTATAGTCTTGTTGCTGATTTCCGCAAAGATATATAATCTTATATCCTTTATCAATGATTTTTTCGATATCTGACTGTTCAAAAGCAATGCTATCAATCTTATCCATATATGTCATATCTGATGTATATTGTCTTAGTTTAGCAATTTTGTTTTCTCGCTCTTTAATAGATTGTATATCTGGCATAACAGTTTGATTACATAATCCTAATATGTCAGCAAGTGCATCAATGAAGTTCTCATCATTTTCATCAAGCATTTCTATTGCTTCTACCTCTTCATGATGTCCTCTTGACCTTAACCATGCCATCAATTTTTTGTTATAGTATACCTGTAAAATAGCATGAATATCACTTTTCAATCGTAATTCCTCAATCGTCGTAATATCCATTCCATCTGTCATTTGTAAAGCAAACTTTATTTTTCTAACCATCTATTCTCCTTATGTATCGATTTTTAAAACCAATTAAACGGATTCAACGCCTTTGCAACTGATTTTACTGCACTCCACATCGCTTTTGCCACAGATGCAATAGCACTACATGTAGCCTTTGCTGCCTTCACAGCTACCTTTCTAACTGTAGTTACTTCTTTATGAACTTAATATATTTTGTTGCAGCTACCTATAAATTAGTATGGATTTGTCTCAAATTCTATTCTATTTGTACAATATTGCTTCCCATCTGATGCTCTTTCATATTTGATATTCATTACGTCGCATACTGTTAGATAGAAGGCTACATGCTCACTCTCAAAGTAAAAGTATGCACAATTCATACCAATAGGAACAGCATCCGGCACCATCCTCTTAGATTCCTCATTATCAGGGTTGAATTGTCTAACGAATTTACAAAATTCATTAAGCACCTTCTTTTCATTCAAAATTCTTAATTTTAAAATCTCTAATGCATTGATATAATATCGATCACGTTCTATATCATCTGTTACTATTTCATCATATGATAAGTCAAAATACCCAGATAAAAATTCTATATTAGCTTTAATATTTTCATCAGAATACACTTGTTCCAAATCATGTACAGTTCTATCTACCGTTTTTACATCAAACCCAAGTAACTCTAACTCATATAAATCTATTTTCGATTCATCTAATGTTGGCTCCAAAGTAGCTCTTGTTTCTTCTACCTCATCTAAACACTCAGTGCTTTCTAGCGCCTTTATAATTGTATCAACATCAAGATTCATGTCTGCGTTCTCTAACCCTAGAGTTGCAACTAACTCTTCTAAAAAGTTTTTATCATCAATATCAATGTTAGCTAACAAATTAAGTTCCTCTACACAGTTTCGGTCCTCAAGCCATCTCATTAACTTTTTAGTATAAAATACCTCTACCACGCATTTTAAGTCCCCATATATTCTCAACTCTTCTAGGGTTGTGATATTTTTTCCTTCCGTACTTTTTAAAGCAAATTTAATTTTTCTACCCATATTTTTAATCCTTTTTTCAAAACCAATTAAACGGATTCAAGGCCTTTGCAACTGATTTTACTGCGCTCCACGTCGCTTTTGCCACCGATACAATAGCACTACATGTAGCCTTTGCTGCTTTCACAGCTACCTTTCTAACTGTAGTGACTCCTTTGTGGACTATTTTTCCTACGGTGGAGCCAGCCATAGCTCCTACAATACCACCAATGAGCGCTCCAATTCCCGGCACTATAGAGCCAATGGTTGCACCAATTTCGGCACCTGTTGCCCAACCTAAGAATCCACCAACTCCAGAGTATGTATTTGACTCCATTTTATGTATGGCTTGCATTGGTGTAATATCACCATTCCCTAGTTCATACATAACTTTTGTGTTATCTACCAAAATAGAGCTAACAACTCCTAAGACTCCCGTCGATGATCCCACTAAGTTTGGCAATACGCCTTTTTCTGTCCCCACTTTTAACGCTGCTGTTAATGCAGTTTTTGCCCCTGTGTCAGCACCTGTTTTAATAGCAGTTTCTATGACTTTGTCTGCTTCTATATCATTTCCATTGACAAGGTCCCCTAAGACTTGCATACCTGCTCCCATCGCTCCACCTGCGACAGATGCTAATCCAATTTGCATGCCCATGTATTTTGTTAACTCTTTAGCATCATAATCATTCCAAGTCCGTTCTTCAATCCCTTTTCCTGATTGAGCTAGTTCTTGTTTTCTCTTTACTTCTACTTTACTAAGAGCACTTCCTTTTACTCCATCTGCAGTTTCTATGTACTCTGTGACAGTCTTTTTACCTAATTTGTTTTTAACTTCAAACCCTTGACCTTTGGGCACTAAAATCCTTTGATTCCTGTAATCTTTATCTAGCACCATATCCGCTGTGGCAGTAGAATCTTTACCGAATTTAGCTTGATACCGCAGCACACCTTTTTGGCCTGTACTCATACTATCTACAGAAATATCTACAGAGTTTTTACCATATGTTTGACCTACCTCAGGTTGCAATACTCGAGCACGATAGGCCCCATCTTGTAATGCAGCATTTGTATTATAGGAATTAACCAATTCTGTTTCTGCAATAAACCCATCTAAATTAGGATTCTGATTAATCAATCCACTCTGCGTCAAAATCGTTTTCATACTTTCTTGATTTGCTTGATCTAGAGTTCTATCTATTTCACTTAAATACGAAACAAACTGTTCTTTCCCCATTTGTGCAGACACCGAATCAAACTGTGTTTGCAACCATCCTTGCCGACTTACACCTTTACTTCCACTTTCTTCCAAGCTTACCTTTGCAGTTTGATAGCGTTCCAGTCCTGTAACTGCTAATTCAGCTTGAGTATCAGCCTCTTCCTCTGTTAATTCTGGCATTTCATTTCTATAAAATTCAGATAACCAGCGTTTCGACTCCTCTTTTGTTTGCGGTGCCTCTTGCTCCCATGATTCTGTAGCTCGCTTTAATATACTTTGAAAGCCACTTACATTAACATCTGTTGCTTTCATGATTCCCCCTTATGTAGCACTTTTGAATTTTTTCTCTTTGTAAATTTTCACCATTGCTTCTATTTGTTCTTTCATAATTTCTTTCAATGGATATGACTTACTAATAGCTGTTTCAATATCTTCCGTTGTAATGCTACTACGATTATTTGTGAAAGCAGTTTCAACGGCATCTTTTACAACGCCTTCAATATCTGCGCCGCTATACCCTTCCGTTTGCTTCGCTAATTTATCTAAATGAATGGAGGCGCTATCCTTTGGTCTCCTTGAATTAATATGAATTTCAAAAATTTTAGTACGTTCTTCTTGATTCGGTAAATCAACAAAGAAGATTTCATCCATTCTTCCTTTTCGAATCAATTCAGGTGGTAATTTATCAATTTTATTAGCAGTCATCACTACAAATACTTGACTTTTCTTTTCCTGTAACCATGTTAAAAAAGAGCCTAATAAACGATTGGTAATATCTGCATTGCCACCTTCTCCACCAACGCCTGATAAAGCTTTTTCTATTTCATCAATCCATAACACACAAGGCGCGATGCTTTCTGAAAGAGCAATTGCTTTTCTCATATTTTCTTCTGATTCACCAACGTATTTCCCCATGATACGGCCCATATCTAAGCGTAATAAAGGCGCTTTAAACAAATGAGCTATCGCTTTGGCACTCAGTGATTTACCACAACCCGGTACACCAGCGATTAATACCCCTTTGGGAATATCTACACCAAATTCTTTTGCCGCTTCTATATTATTAAAAATCTTTTCTTTCTTTGTAATCCATTCTTTCAGACTATTTAAGCCACCAATATCATGAATAGATTCTTTTAACGGTACCATTTCTAATACGCTTGTGCGCTGTACAATTTGTCGTTTATGCTCAAGAATTAAATCGATATCTGATTCTGTTAATTCTCCATCATTTGCATAAGCTAACGCTAAAATATTGATAATATCATATTCACAAAGCCCTTTAAACGCATTGGATAATATATACTGTAACTGTTTATCCGCTACAATCTCATAATCTGCGCAAAATTGCTCTATAATCTTAACAATTTCTTCATGCGTTAACGGCTCATCTTCTATAATACTAACATATAGTTCTAACTCATCAGGAATCTTAATATTTTGTCCTACTATCACGATTGTACAATCTTCAATTTCTCCATCAGTAATCATTTGTGCCAATCGTTTCAAATAACCAATTACTCTTGGATTATCAATAAACGATGCACTATCTTTAATAATTAATAACGAATTTCTCAGTTCTAATGAGGCATCTTCATATAATATACTTAACATACCATCTAATGTGTAATCATCCAAGTCAGGAATAGTAGTATCCTTACATTCACTAGTACTCCACTCTATGATACGTCTTGAAGGTGCCAATTCTTTTAAAAGCTCAACTGCCTTCGCCTCTTCTATTACTTTATACAAAATAATAGGAAATGCTGCGTCAAAATAACGATTTATTTTTTCTTTTACCTTAGACATACTAACTCCAATCTTCCTATTTTCTCATAATTCACAAAATCATGCCGGATCTGATACATATCCTTACAAAAAGTATAAAAACATTTCTTCTATGTAGTCAATACTTATTTTCAAAACTAACTACATTCATCCATATTAATTAAATATTGATTTCTATTTAGCCTGCTATGCCATTACAACTATTACTTTTTATCTAATTTATTCAAATTATGCTTGATATTCTCCAGTGCCTGTTCCATATCGTATTCCTTCACAAATTCAAGTTCTGTATCTTTAGGGTCAAAGGATGTTAATGAGCCACCTTTTGTATTAAATATGCCTTTAATTCTAATAGAACTATTAGGCGGAATTAACGTGTATCGGATATCTTCTACTTTATGCGTTCCTTCAACTCGTCCATGAGCTTTCACTTTGATAGCCACAAAATAATCTGATGTATTTTGCACCGTTTGTTCCCACGTTCCATCTGTTTTGGCGCCTCCTTTTAATAGGTCTATATCAAATCGTCCTGGTCCAAATATAAAGTTAGTTTTTGTCATATCTAATAATGATTTTTCAGTACTAGGGTTCGTATTATTCACAGACATAATCACCCAAGGTGTGATCGGTGCCAACCTAGCTGCATTAGCTTCCGTGTATCCAAAAATAGCCGTATAATGATGGAGATAAAATAAAGCCCCTACAAATAGAATGAAAGGAATGAAAAATTCATTTAATCTTTGGAACAAAGTTTGGTCTGGTCTTCCGAAGAATAATTCATGAATGAACTGTTTTAGATCTTTCTTTATTTCTTCTCCTTCTTCGCTGGCATCAAACTCTTTCTTTAAATTTTTTGCTACCTCTTTAGCTTCTTTTAAGTCATTTAATAGTCCCATGTCATACTCCTTTTCATAAATTACTTTTACATAGAAAACAATAACTACTCTTCTATCATATCATCCACGATAGACACATACTGTCTATGTAAATACTTATTATAAAAATTTTACAAATCTATAGCTAACATATTTCACCATATGCACAACAAAGGAAAGCCCATGCTTAGGCTTTCCTTTGTAACTTTCACTAGCACATTCTACTAGTACCTATTCTTTTATTAGCATTGAAATATCTGTTTATGCTTTATCAGCAGCTGCATAGATTTTTTGTACTCCTCTGTTGGATAAGTAGCAAGAGAACATACAAAGAACTACACCCACTAGTAATGTGTAGAAACCCATGTCCCAGCCCCAATGGTCTACAACGAAACCAAAGAGTGTTGTTCCTAAGGAACTACCCACAAGGTAACTCATAAAACCACGCAAGCCTACTGCAGATCCTAAGGCAAAGGTTGGAATGACTTCCATCGCTTGTACAGGAATCATAGATTGTGGAATGTAAATCAAGCAACCTGTAATACAAGCAAATACAGTAGCCCATAAAATACTATCAGAGTTCATATACCCAATAACGCAAGCAAAGATAACCACTAAGCAATAAATTGGTAATTGCATAATACGACCTTTGAAGTATTTGTCTACTAAGTAGCCTGCCAAGATCGTAGATGGAATAGCAGCCCATTCAAACAACATGTAAGCTACACTCATCTCTGTTTTTGTAAAACCTTTTACTTTCAGCAAGTATAATGGAATCCAGGTAATCATGCCAAAGCGTACCATGTATACGAATACGTCAATTAATACCAAATACCAAGAGTTTGGATTTTTAAATACAAAGTTGTAAAACACTTGGAATGCATTCATATTCTCTGGTTTGTCCGCTGCCATTTTAGCAGATTTTTGTCCTGCTGCTTCCTCTTGGAATACTTCCTCTACAGTTGGTAATCCTTCTTCTGTTGGACGTTTACGAACAAAATACAAGACTAATAGCACACAAATAGCGGCTAAGATAGCTGGTACTGCAAATGTACCGATTCGCCAATGCTCTGTTCCTAAATAGCCAATTGCTACACCTACGATAGGAGCCACAATGCCACCACCTAAATTGTGGGACATATTCCAAATCGTACTAGCACGCCCCCGCTGAGATCTTGGAAACCAATAGCCTACTGTAATGATTGACGGTCCTACGCCCATTCCTTGGAATAAACCTAATAAAATAACGAGTCCGATGAATAAGGAATAATGTGTGGTGAATCCCATCAATACATTTAAAATGACGCATAAAGTCAAACCGATAGCCATAAAATATTTCGGATTTGCTTTATCTGCCAACACAGACATGAATCCTTTGCTAAGTCCGTATGTAATCAATAAGCAGCTAGATAGTAAACCTAATTGCGTTTTACTTAAATCTAGTTCGCCTGATAAATACGGCAACGCTAAATTAAAATTACTACGCACTAAGTAATAGGCTGCATATCCAATCCATACACCAATCAAAGAATTCATTTGCAAACGTAAAAAACGACTTTTTACCTCTTGACTAACTTGTTCCATTCTAATGCCTCCTTTACAATGTACACTATGGCATAGTATATACCTTTTTTTAATGATAGGCTAGTAGTTTGTGAACGTAAAAGTTCACTCATTTATAGTCTTTACCTTCAAAGTTTGGATAGAGACCACGAATCATAATATCTAATCCATCATATATGCGGACCCCTGCACTATAGACCATAAACAAAGGAATCCCATAGACCCTATGGTCACGAATAGCATCAATATGTTGAAGGGTTGCATTATCATATAAACGTTGTATAATCTCATCTTGATGTTCATAATCATCTTCTTGTAACACTACAAATATGACAGAAGGATTTAAATCAATCAATTCTTCTATATTGATGGTTTCCCCAACATCGCTCAATAAATTACCACCAATCTCTTCTATCATCTTTCCACCAAGTGTATCGTCATCATACACACCAAACTGTCGCCCTGCAGGCTCTAAAATAATTGCTGTATCTGATGTAGGATGTGTTTCTCCATATTCTTTAGCTGCTTTCACATATTGCTGTATACGATGAACAATCTCTTCGGCTTTCTCTTTTCGATTGACCACATCGCCAAGATCCAAAATATATTGGTATTCTCCTTCTACAGTAGCTAAAGAAGACTCCGCTGATGAACTTGCGATATACGTATGAACTCCTCTGCTCATCCAAAAATCAGTACTTTTTAACCTGTCCTTTTGAAATGTAGTGTACCAACCTACTATTAAATCAGGTTCCCATAACAAAGCACTTTCCACATCTGGAACTTCCATACTTTTATAAGGAATTTTTTCATACTCTGCACGATACTCTTTTGAAATATATTTACTATCAGGCACCCCAATAGCTGCAATGATTCTATCTCCCATACCTAATGCTAATAAAGTTTCTACTGAATTTTGCCAAACCGCCATAATTCGATAACTTTCATCATCATAGGCTATATCCTGGTAAGTAATTTTGTTTGTCAATTGCTGTACAATACGAGGACTTGTCTTACTACTTCCTTCCGTAGTAACAACATACCTGGGCATAGGAATAAGTTGGTTTATTCCTTGCAAATATGCTGTATATATACTAGCTAAAATAATGATACTAACTAGAAAAATATATATTTTTTTCATTCTGTCCCCTAAATAAAAGAGCTACAATTTGTAGCTCTTTTACAATGATTAGAAATTATATTTAACACCTATCATGACTTGTCGCCCCGGCATTGCAGCGCCACCTGCACCAAAGTAAGAATCTGCCATTGTTTCATAGGCTTCATTTGTTACATTTGTAATGGCTAAATATGTAGTTATATCTTTAGTGATATTGTAATTTGCATTCCAATCAATTACAAAGAATCGTTTAGACGTAAACCCTACTGTATTAGCACCAGTATAATAGTTCATCAACAGACCAGAAGAGAATTTATCACTATCATAATTAAGATTTAACGTATAATGATTAGCTGGTCGTAAATTATTAATACCAGAGTTAATATCTGCTGGATCATTAAAACTCCAACCTTCTTTAGTAGTATAACCATGTTTTGCGGACCAAACATCTTTTAAATGGCTATAGGCAAGTCCAATATTCCAATGATCATTTAACTTATGATCTAAGGTAACATTAAAAGATGTTCTTTTTTGTTTTGCATTTACTGCATATTCCTCATCTTCTTCACTTACAAAAGGAACTATCGCGATAGAATTAGACATATTCATCACACTATAATGGGCTCCTAGTGTAGTATTTTTGCCAAACTCTTTTTGATATCCCAATGTAAAGGCATTACCTTTTTCATCTTTCAATGGCGTATTATTTTCTCCATATACCGCTTGATAATCACTAGCATGTAATGGTCGTAAAATGCGAGCCCATCCTGCATATACAGTGCTATGATCAGCAAACCGATATTGTAGGTTTAATGCTGGTGTTAAGACATGCGTAGAACCACCTTGAGATTCTTTTGTTTCCGTTGTAAAATCTGTATACTTAGCAAACCGAAGTGCTGGTGTAATATCAAAGTGATCATTAACATGAATTTTATCTTGTAAATATCCATAGATAGAATTACGTTTTACAAAGGTTTCTCGATGGCCTTTTTCGCCATTGCTAATATGATAGTTTGCCGCTTTATCATAGGTAACATTACCAATCACATCATGTTTTCCTAATGAGCGAGCCACTTGTAGTTGAACCCCTCTATTTCTCTCACTTTGATAGGAAGTAGGAGCTGGTGCTTTTCCTCCAACTTTTGCTACCCATTCTTCGAGTGCCTTTTTACTGCCTCCTGGAAACGGAGCTAGGTGTTTACTAATCCACTTATTTAACGTCTCTTTATCCTTAACACCATCTGGAAAGTCTGCTTGAAATTGGTCTATACTACCTGGCAGCGCCCAGGTACCTAACATAGAGCCTAAATATTTATGATTTTGATTATATAGTCTTACGAAGCTCTCCATATCTCCTTGACGGTCAAAGGTATATTTTACATCTAAGTCATTATTTTGGAATTTATTATATGAACTAAAACCTATGCCGTGTAGCCCAAATAGATTACGGAATCCAGGAATAACATTCTCCCCTCTTAGGTAATAAGATTTCCCTGTATTCGGATTGATCATTAATTTGCCTTGATCATCTAGTTTACCCACGCCTATGGCAAATATAATACGATTCCAGTCATTTTGATTCCAATATTTTAAATTAGGTGTTGATACAGGATAACCATCTTTACCTTGTTTATGGGTATAGGAAATACTTAAACGATGGGTATCATTAAAATCTTTATCAACTCGAATATTAGCACCTTTTTCCTTAAACTCAGACCCACCAAGTGTGGCAGATTGACCTGTATATCCATCCACAAACTTTGTGTCGCCAGAGGTAATTTTATTAAGACCTACAAAATAATGTAAGGAATTATCGTTACCAGCGCTGCCTAAATAGGTGAAGTCATATTTATGCTGCTTCCAGCTACCTGTTGAAATATCTAATGTAGCCTGTCCACTACCTTCAACTCCTTTACGAGTCAAAATATTAATGACGCCACCTGTAGCATCTGAACCATATGCAGAAGCACCAGGACCTTTGATAACTTCAATTTTATCAACTGCGTTGATATTAATTACTTGATCAAGGTTAACACCTGTACTTTTACTTCCATTTTCATTAATAGAACCAATATTTTCGCTGGTCATATTGTCTACTCGACGTCCATCCACTAGAACAATAACACGAGCATCACCATTGATTGTCAAGCTATTATTATGTGAATTATAGCCATACTCACCACCACGATATCCGGGACTTTGGATAGCTACACCGGGAACACGTTTAATGGCTTCACTTAAATCAGTATAGTGACGTTTTTCAATTTCTTCCCGAGTAATAACTTTCACATCACCACCTGTACGATAATAGGATTGTTCCGTTACAGTATTACCAAATTGATCCTTTGAACGGTCTCCCTTCACGACTTTAGGGTCTAATTGGTACTTATCTAGATGTTCATCAAATGCCGCTTGTACTCCACTAAATGTAGTAAGTGCTACGCAAGCCAGCAAAGCTGCTGACACCCCTTTTTTTGTAAATTTCATGAATATACCTCCCTTAAGTATTCCGTACGCCCATACGAAAAATAAAATAAGACCTTACACATATAAGGTTCCAAATTAAGTATAACTCTACATTATGTTAAATTTCAAGTTTCAGATTATGAAAGTTTATAATTCCTAGTATTACACTATGTTATATATATTTTAGTATTGATTACGTTCATCTACAATTTTCTCTAATACTACTATAGTGACTAAAAGCGCCATACAATTCTAACTACACGTAGTCAGAACCATATGGCGCTATGTACTTCATCTATGCCAATGCATGAATGCATCTATTTAATTTTATAATGCAAACCGATAGGTTCTCGTTGCATAGGCTCGAACTGGTCGGCCGTTTCGTGTGGCTGGCACAAAGGTCCATTGATACGCCACGCGCATCACGGCTTGTTCAAATTCAGGTTGCCTGCTGCCTCCAATAACATCTACAGAGCTAACGGAACCATCTTTTTCTACTACCAATTGAACAACCACAGTACCTGTTTTACCTTGACGGAGCATTTTAGGAGGGTACGGTGCTTCTACATCATTGACTAGAGATAAACTACCAGCATCGACAATCACTCCATCATCGTTGCCATCTACCCCGTTACCCTCTCCAGTGCCTTTGCCGTCGCCATCTCCGTTCCCATCACCATTTCCATCGCTAGGTCCCGTGCCTTCACCGCCACCTCCAGGAGTTCTTGGTAATGTCGCAGTGGGTGCTACGATAGCTACACTCTTAGGTGCTTCCGCTTTCACGTGTTCTAAAATTGCTTCTGCGTCAGCTAGATTCGTAATCGGTGGTGGAATTTCACGTTTTTCAGTATGAGGCGCTGTAATGGCAGGTCCTGCACTCGGTTGCCCTGCGCTACTTTTATCCTCATGGACCAACTGCACCTCTACAATTTCATCCGCTTCTGGTGTAGGTGTTTGGATATGTCCCAAAACTCCTAGAAGTACTACAAGACCTATATTCGTCAGTCCGGATATCACTGCGGGTATACGCCATCGTCTATCCATAGTACCTCCTTATTTACTATCTGTCGCAATGGATACTTTCACGATACCCATTTGTTTCAATGTATCTAAGACAGTAACAAATGCGCCATATTCTGCTTTCGCATCACCACGCAAGATAACGACCATGTCATCGCCCTTCGCTTTTTCTGCTTGTAAGTAACGAATCATTTGGTCAAGCGTCACCGGTTGTGCTTCCACATAAATTTGTCCATTGCTAGTCACAGTAATTGGAATTTTACGTTGCAAGTCTACCTTAGATGCCACTGCTTGCGGTAATTGAATTGGCACAGATTTTTGTACGACCATTGTCAACATACTCATCATGAAAAATACCAATAAAAAGAAGATGATATCAATCATTGGAATAATCATGAGTTTCGGTTTAGACGTAGTCCGTAAGGATCTAAGCCGCATGGTTGTCACCTACCAATTCCGCCATATACATAGCACTTGCATCTTCGATTTGGCTAATCAAAATATCTTGTTGTTGCACTAAGTATGTATGTAAAATTAAAGCAATAATTGCCACGATCAAGCCTGTCGCTGTAGCAATCAAGGCTTCCCCTACACCGCCAGTAATGGCAAATGGTTGTCCTTCAGAAATAGATAATACGCTGAAAGAACCAATCATGCCTGTTACTGTACCCAACAAGCCCAACAAAGGAGCCATGGTAACGATAGATTCAATGTAGTTCAAATATTGTCGTAATTTTGCAGATTCACTAATCGCTGCTGCTTCCAATAGTTTTTCTTGTTGCTCCTTATTGTTGCCACCACGAGCTGCTTCTGCAATGACATGCGTAGCCATACCTTTGCTTGTTTCTTTTAAGGATTGTAAGCCCTTCCAGTTGCTTTGTTGTACTAGTGGAATGATCGTTTCACGCAATGCATTCACATCATCTAACATAGAGCGATAAAAACGTAAACGTTCTACGAAAATAATCACAGCAATGAAAGAACAAAGTAACAATGGATACATAACATATCCACCCTTAATAAATAATTCAAATAATTCCATGTGATACCTCCTTATACATACATACTTATTTCACTGTTTCCGTAAAAATAATATGAATAGAATCTTCTGTCGGACCTTCCACAATGCGACTATGTACACCATATAAGTTTTGAATAAACTCTGGTGTCAGCAACTCTTTCGGCGTCCCTGTACCGACCACTTGCCCTTTTTCTAAGACTACTAGACGATGACAGAATTGAGATGCCAAGTTTAAATCATGCACAGCCATCAATACGGTTACCCCTGCATCTCGGACGATTTCCAACATTTCCAATTGGTACTTGATATCCAAATGATTCGTTGGTTCGTCTAAAATCAAACATGGGCTTTCTTGCGTTAAAGCTCTGGCCAAGATCACACGTTGTCGTTCTCCTCCTGAAAGGCTCAAGAAATTCCGTGTTTCCATATGGTCCATCCCCACCTGTGCTAACGCTCGTCTAGCTATAGTATAGTCTTCTGAAGAATCGCCTTCAAGTAATTTTTTATGTGGCATACGTCCCATAAGAACAATATCCATCACTGAAAAGTCAAATTGGTATTGATTATGTTGGGCCACTACTGCCATTTGTAAGGCACTTTCACGGAATGAAAGTTCATCTAAGGATCGTCCGTTCAGCTCAATGCGCCCTGCATTGGGATGCAATGTACGATAGATACACTTTAACAGTGTACTTTTACCACTACCGTTAGGCCCTATTAGGCCGACAATTTCACGGTCTTGCACTTTTAAATCGATACCTTGTAAGATTTGCGTTTGTCCAATGCCAAAGGCAACTTGTTCTACTTGTAAATTCATTAATTGCCTCCGAACGCATAGGTTTGCTTAATCATTAAGTATACAAAAGCTGGCGCACCGATAACAGAAATTAAAATGCCAATCGGTAATTCCGTATGAGGAATAATCGTTCTACTCAGTGTATCTGCCACTACAAGTAATAAAGCGCCTCCTAATGCAGAGATAGGAATTAAACCTTTATGATTTGTGCCTAAGGCTTGACGTACAATATGAGGAATCAGCAACCCAACGAATCCAATAATACCTGCTGCATATACGGCGAAGCCTATCATAATCGAGCTCATCACAAGGTATAATTGACGATATCTATGTAGATCTACACCAAGGGTAATAGCTACTTCATCACCTAGTAACATCAAATTCAAAATGCGTGTCTGGAACCAGAAGAATACTATTGGCAATAGAATGACAAATAGCATAATGCCAATCAAATCCCAATTAGCCCCTGCTAGACTACCCATCATCCAGAAAGCTACGTTTTGAATCCCTTCTTTATCCTTTGCGAAATATACGATAATGCTCGTAAAAGCACTGCAAACGGCGCTCAATGCCATACCTGCTAATAACAATTTAATCGCATTAGCTCGGCCACCCATATTGGCAATAATAAGCACACCAAAGGATATAACCATAGCCCCAATGAAAGCCATAATGCCTACGTATTCTTCACCAAAGGCAATACCGACACCCATTAAAATGGCTACTGTAGCCCCTGTGGATGCACCTGATGAAATCCCTAGGATATATGGATCTGCCAGTGGATTTTTAACAATGGCTTGCATAATGACACCACTGACAGCAAGTCCTGCACCGACTAAAGCTGCCAAGATAACCCGTGGCATACGCAACATCCATACAATATCATTCAAAGCCCCTTGTCGTGGATCCTCAATCGTAATAGTATCTACAAATTTTGATGCCACCACTTGCCACAATGTGTGTGCTGGAATATGAACGGTTCCTAAAAATAAAGACCATGCCATACCCGCAATCAATAGGGCTATGAGTACAATTCCTACACCCACTACTGTGAATGTATGTGTTCGATTACTCATGAATACCTCCTGTAAAATTAGGATACAATCCGTGAATCATAAGATTCAATCCATCATGGATTCGAGTGCCTGCACTGTACACCATAAATAATGGAACCCCATGCACTCGATGATTACGTATGGCATCCACATGTTGTAATGTAGGATTCTTATATAGATTGTCTATGAGTTCATCTTGCCGTTCATAATCTTCTTCTACTAGCACTAAAAAAATAACTGATGGATTTAAATGAATCAACTCTTCTGCATTGATTGTTTGTCCTGCCTCAGAAATAAGATGTCCTCCTATTTCCTCTAGCATATTTCCTGCTAATGTTTTCTTATCATACACACGATACTGGCGTCCCGAATTTTCGAGTATTAGAACCGTATCTTTTGTGTGCTGTGCTTCTACATAAGCCCTTGCTTCTGCCACTGCACGTTTAGTTCGATTCACCAGCATTTCCGCACGTTCTTGTCTATTGACAATAGCTCCTAGATCAAGAATATATTGATATTCTCCCTCTACTGTTCTCTTAGATTTTTTATAGGATGCTCTTGAAATATAGCTATCAATCCCACGTTGTGCCCAGAAATCTGTACTCTTCCAATTATTCTTTTGAAAGGTAGAATACCAGCCTACAAGCAAATCTGGTTCCCATAGTAATGTAGTTTCTACATCTGGAATTTCCATGCTTTTATAAGGAATCTTTTCGTAAGCATCACGATATTCTTCTGCTATATATTTGCTATCTGGCACCCCTATAGCTGCAATCATACGATCACCTACACCTAAAGCAAGTAAAGTTTCTACTGAACTTTGCCAAACCCCCATGATACGTCGTGGTTCCCCTTCATAGGTAATCACTTGATCCGTTCCTTTGCTCGTTAATTGATTTACCGTACGAGGTCCTACTTCCTGGGAAACAACAGTACTTTCCACATAGTCAGGCATAGGAATAAATTCTTCCATACCATGTAGATGAGCACTGTATAATCCTAATATGATAGCTAACATACATCCAGTTATATATAACTTTTTCATTTATTCACCTAAATGAAAGGTCTACAAATTGTAGACCTTTCTAAAATTATACTAGAATTTGTATTTAGCACCAATCATAGCTTGACGTGCTGGCATTGCAGAACTACCTGGGCCATAATTACCATAGCTAGTAGTTTCGTATGCTTCGTTCGTTAAGTTTGTCACTGCAACATATGTTGTTAAATCTTTAGTAACCTCATAGTTTAAATTCCAATCTACTACTACAAAGCGTTTCGATGTAAAGGCTTCTATATTAGAGCCTGTGTAATAGTTTACTAATAATCCAGAAGATACTTTGCCCGCATCATAATTCACATTGAGTGTGTAATGATTTGCAGGACGCAATTTGTTAATGCCTGTGTTAATATCACCAGAGTTATTATAGTCCCATGCTGGATTTACTACATAACCTGGTTTTGCAGACCATTTATCTTTTAAATGACTGTATGCCACACCAACAGTCCAGTTTTTATTAAGCTTATGATCTACTGTAAGATTAAAAGATGTTTTCTTTTGTTTTGCATTCACTGGAACACTTTCAAAACCATTCGGAGTTCTTACTTCAAAGCTAGCAATAGCATTTGTCATGTCGGTAAGACTATAGTTTACACCTACAGTGGTTTTCTTGTTAAATATTTTTTGATAGCCTACTGTATATACATTTCCTTTTTCATCCTTTAAGTTTGTTTTTGTTCCATCATAGGCTGAAACATAATCACCACTACGTAATGGACGAAGAACTTTTGTCCAACCAGCATACACTGTGCTACCATCATGCAGTTGATATTGTAGATTTAAGGAAGGTGTCACAACATGTGGGTCGCCACCTAACGATTTTCCCGTCTCTGTTGTGTAATCACCATATTTAGCAAATCGTACAGCTGGTGTCACATCAAAATTATCATTCACATGAATTTTATCTTGCACATAACCATATAGAGAATTACGTTTTACAAATGTTTTTACTTTTCCTTTAGATGTTTGATACACATGATCATTTTTATCTTTATCGTAGGAAACATTCATGATGATATCATGTTTACCTATAGAACGTGCCACTTGTAATTGAATGCCACGCTTTCTTTCATCATAATAATGTCTTGGGTCTTGTGCTTTTCCACCCGTTTTGGCTACCCATTCTTCCAAGGCTGCTTTACTACCGCCAGGGAATGGGGCTAAATTTTTTTCAATCCATGCATCTAATAAAGCTCCATCTTTAGCCCCATCTGGGAAATCCTTTGTAAATTGATCTCCCGTTAAATTGAATGCCTTATTACTCATTCCATCATCATGTAATACCCAAGCATATTTATCACTACTTAAATACTGATGACTTTGGAGATAAAAACGAACAAAACTTTCCATATCAGATTGACGATCGAAAGTGTATTTTACATCCACATCATTATTTTTATACTTACTATATGAATTGTAACCAAACCCATCTAAAGCAAATAAATTATGGTAGGCAGGATTTCCTTTTTCATTTTGCACAACTTTATATTTATTTTCGTTCTCATAGTCCCCTGAATACTCTTCATTTAAGACTAACTTGCCATCTTCATCCCGTTCACCAACAGCTGCTTTAAATATAATTCGATTCCAATCTTTTTGGTTCCAATATTTTTGATTTGGTGTAGTAATCGGGTATCCATCTTTACCTTGTTGATGATTAATAGATACAGTTAAACGTTCTGTATCACTGAAATCTTTATCGATACGGATATTGCCGCTTCTTTCATCAAAACGAGAACCACCTAGTGTACCAATATCACCAGTATGTCCATCACGATATTTTGTATCTCCAGACATCACATGGTGTAGTCCGACAAAGTAATGTAAAGAGTTGTCATTTCCTGCACTACCAGAATAAGAGAAATCATAGTTATGTTTTCCCCAAGAACCAGTGGAAAGGTCTATAGAGCCTTGACTTATAGCCTCACCTTTTCGTGTGATAATATTGATAACACCACCAGTAGCATCAGAACCATATACAGAGGCTCCTGGACCTTTAATTACTTCGATTTTATCTACTGCATTAATATTGATAACTTGGTCAAGATTTACTCCTGTAGACTTACTACCTGACTCACTGCTACTTGCAATACGAGTACTTGTAGAGTTATCTACACGGCGACCATCCACCATAATAATGACACGAGTGTCTCCATTAATAGAAATACCGTTATTGAAAAACTGGAACCCATATTCCCCTCCACGGTATCCTGGGTTTTGGAATGTAACACCTGGAATACGTTTGATGGCTTCTGTTAAATCAGCATAATGACGTTTTTCAATTTCATCGCGAGTGATAACTTTTACGTCACCACCTGTACGATAGTAAGATTGTTCTGTTACTGTATTGCCAAATTGATCTTTAGAACGATCACCTTTCACTACCTTTGTATCTAATTGATAGTTATCTAAATGTTCGTCAAATGCAGCCTGTACGCCACTGAATGTAGTTAATGCTACACACGCTAACAATGCTGCAGAAATACGTTTACTTGTTACTTTCATGAATATACCTCCAAAAATTTCGTACGCCCGTACAAATCTTATGCTATCTACTGCTTTTATACATTATAAAAACAATAGTATGATTATATCTTATTTCTTCATTTTTTATCAAATCTTTTATCAAAATAATAGTCTATAGAATCCTTTATAGTACATAATAATGACAGTAAATATGAATCTCATATACATCGTCATACAATTCATTAATATACAAATTCCAATAAATTGCTATGTCGACTTCATGTATGCTGAAAAGAGCTACACTAGGTAGCTCTTCTCTATATGAACCTTTAGAATTTATATTTAGCACCAATCATTGCTTGACGACCTGGCATTGCAGAGCTACCAGAACCATATCTGGAGTTACTTGTTGTTTCATACGCTTCATTTGTCAAGTTTGTTACTGCCACATATGTAGTTAAATCTTTATTTACATCGTAGTTTAAATTCCAGTCTAATACTAAGAATCGCTTGGATGTAAACGCAGCTAAATTAGATCCTGTATAGTAGTTCATTAAGAACCCAGAGGACAATTTACCTGCATCATAATTTACATTTAATGTATAATGGTTTGCTGGGCGCAATTTATTGATACCAGTATTGATGTCACCAGAATCATTATAGCCCCAATCTGGATTCACAACATATCCTGGTTTTACCGCCCAAGTATCCTTCAAATGACTATATGCAGCACCTACAGACCAATGTTGATTTACTTTGTGATCGATTGTAATATTAAATGCAGTTTTCTTTTGTTTCGCATTAACAGCAGTACTTTTAAATGTATCATCTACACGAATTGGGAAGGATGCAATAGAATTACTCATATCTGTTAAGCTATAATTTACACCAACAATCGTTTTTTTGTTAAATTCTTTTTGCAAACCTACTGTATATACATTTCCTTTTTCATCTTGCAAAGGAGTTTTAAATTCCCCATAGGTAGACATATAATCGCCTTTACGCAACGGGCGAAGTACCTTAGACCAACCTGCAAATACTGTGCTAGTATCATCAAGTCGATATTGTAGATTTAAGGAAGGTGTCACAACATGTGTGTCGCCACCTAACGATTTTCCGACCTCTGTTGTGTAATCACCATATTTAGCAAATCGTACAGCTGGGGTCACATCAAAATTATCATTTACATGAATTTTATCTTGTACATAACCATATAAGGAGTTACGTTTTAACTCAGATGTCGTACCTACTCCATTGTCTACTTCATAACTAATTTGTGTTGCTTTGTCATAGGTAACATTAGCAATCACATCGTGTTTACCGATAGAACGAGCTACCTGTAATTGGACTCCACGATTTTTTTCAGTATTGTAATCTGTCGGTGCTCCCGCTTTACCACCTGTTTTTGCCAACCACTCTTCAATGGCTGCTTTGGAACCCCCTGGGAATGGAGCTAAGTTTTTAGTAATCCATTCATCTAAGGCAGCTGGATCTGTTGCACCTTGTGGAAAATCTTCGCTGAATTTTTTCTTGATGTCAACACCTGGTACATGCCATTTGTATTTATCTGTTTTAGAGTATGTATGGTTTTGATTGTAGAAACGTACAAAGCTTTCCATATCAGATTGACGGTCAAATGTATATTTTACATCTACATCATTATGTTTGAACTTACTATAAGAATTATATACAAGTCCATCTAATGCAAATAAGTTATGATATCCAGGATTTGCTACATTACCTGATGTAGTGGATTTTGGTTTTAACATACCTTTTTCATCTAATGTTCCTACATCAGCAGCAAAGATAATTCGATTCCAATCTTTTGTGTTCCAATATTGTAAATTGGGAGTGGAAATTGGATACCCATCTTTACCTTGCTTATGATTGATGGAAATTGTCAATCGTTGTGTATCGCTAAAGTCTTTATCGATACGTATATTAGCGCCTCTTTCATCAAAACGAGAACCGCCTAATGTTCCCACTTCACCGGTATGTCCATCACGATATTTTGTATCATCAGATTTAACACGATTTACACCCACAAAATAATGTAAGGAGTTATCATTTCCTGCACTACCAGAGTAGGTAAAATCATAGCTATGTTTACCCCAAGAACCAGTAGAAACATCAACTGTTCCTTGATGATTATCTCCACCTTTGCGAGTGATAATATTAATGACACCACCAGTTGCATCAGAACCGTAGGCAGAAGCTCCAGGACCTTTGATTACTTCAATTTTGTCTACGGCATTAATATTTGTTACTTGATCTAAGTTAACCCCAGTAGATTTACTGCCTGTTGCACTTCTACCTGCGATACGTGTACTTGTTGCATTATCTACACGACGACCATCTACTAGCACGATAACGCGAGTATCACCATTGATAGAGATACCATTGTTGAAGAATTGGTATCCATATTCACCACCACGGTATCCTGGATTTTGAAATGTAACCCCTGGAATACGTTTGATGGCTTCTGTTAAATCAGCGTAATGACGTTTTTCAATTTCATCACGAGTGATAACTTTTACGTCACCACCTGTACGATAATAAGATTGTTCTGTTACAGTATTACCAAATTGGTCTTTAGAACGATCCCCTTTTACTACCTTTGTGTCTAATTGATAGTTGTCTAAATGCTCATCAAATGCCGCTTGTACACCGCTGAATGTAGTCAATGCTACACAGGCTAACAGAGCCGCCGAGATACGCTTATTTGTTACTTTCATGAATATACCTCCAAAAATTTCGTACGCCCATACGAATTAATATATATGTATTGCTTTCAATACATAATAACATACTGATTGTAATTATACTTCATCGCATCTTCATTTTACAATATTTTTTTCAAATATAACTAAATTTCATATTTAAATATTTCTATACTTTATAGTATATTTTTAACACAAAATCAACCTATTTGTATTATTTTTATAAGCCTATATTATTTTCCTATAGAACATGTATGTAATCTGTGGTACTATGATAACTGAATACACTAAAGGAGGTATCTATGCAACAAACCAATAAAAAAGGTCTCATCACCGCTTTAAGTTGCTATTTTATTTGGGGACTTTTACCCATCTACTGGGGTCTTCTCCACCATATATCAGCCTATAGCGTACTGGCACACCGCATTATATGGTCTGCCCTCTTTATGTCCTTTGTGGCTATCGGACTGAATTACAAACAATTTAAGAAAGATTGCCTGCATTTAAGACAGAATATATCTCAATTGGGTCTACTATTTCTAGCTTCTATCTTCGTATCTAGTAATTGGGGCTTATACATTTGGGCTATCTCCAATAACCGCGTTATGGATACTAGCTTTGGCTATTACATCAATCCGTTACTAAATGTAGTATTAGGGGTATTGGTATTTAAAGAAAAGCTAACATTTCCGCAGTGGTGTAGTGTAGGCTTAGCTACCATCGGCATCATCTTCATTTCTCTACAAATGGGAAGCACCCCTGATTTAGCACTTGCCATTGCCTTAACCTTTGGTCTTTACGGCCTAGTGAAGAAAAAACTATTGATTCATCCTTTTACAAGCATCGCTTTTGAAGCTTGGCTTGTAGCCCCTTTAGCACTAGCATACACGACGTATATCGACGCTAGTTCTTGGACAGCGTTTCAAAATGATTCTTATACAGCTGCACTATTCGTAATCTCTGGTCTAACCACCTCGGCACCACTCGTTTTATTTACCTATGGAGCGCGATTATTACCCTTAAACCTGTTAGGATTTCTGCAATACCTATCGCCCACCATCGCTTTACTTATTGCCATCTTCTATTTCGGTGAAAGCTTCGATACCAATAAAATGATTGCCTTTTCTTTCATTTGGGTAGCCCTTGGAATCTATACAGCATCGAATTATATGAAGTAATGCACTAGAATATTCGAATATACTTATCTTTTATGTAATATAAAAGCTCACGCCTTAGTAATGGTGTGAGCTTTTAGTGTATATTATGTAAGCTAAGTACATGATTCCATGATCTTCATTTCATATATTCGATGAACATTTGTCCTATCATATCATATACATCAAGTGTATCAACAAACTGTATGTCTTTCACATAAGGATTCGCATCCGTATATTTTTTCCATAACTTTTGCATTTTCTTGCTACCATGCAACAACTTTGTAATAGACTCATAGGATCGCATCATATCCTCTGTACGCCGTTGATTGCAGGTTCTTTCTATAGCTTTACATAATATATCATCCTTTATTTCTTTCTTATATATTGAATAAATTATGTATAAATCATAAAAATCTTTTGCTCTTGTGGTTGTAATATTTCTACTTGTAATTGTTTCAAATTTCTCTGCAAGAATCGTTTCTAAGGTATACGACATTATTGGAATTACACCATCCTCTAGTATTCTAGGGTACCCATAATTCATTTCCTTTGGAGTTATAGCATCTCCAGTTGTAATATCAATTCGGAGGGTAGCATTTATTTTTCCAAATATACACCTAATTGTAGCGCAAAAATCTTCGTAAACACCATCTTCTCTTATAGGTTTCAATGCAACTAATTTATATTGTATATCGATATCGATTTTTTCATCTAGGATTTCGTTCAAAATAGTTTTAATATTCGTTTCATGTACTGGTAAGCCTTTGATAGTCGCATCCATATCCAGAGTACTTCTCATATCTACGCCGATTAATGAAGATATTAACAATCCACCTTTCAAAATAAAATTTTCACAATATTTAGATTTTGACATCTTTTCAAGAATACCTTCAAATAAGCACATTTGCAATAATGAATTTGGATTTATCCCCGTCTCTTTAGATATATTTCGAATTGCACCTTTTATCTGTTCTGCCGTCTTCATATCATTATCTCCGTATATTGTGTCAATTCATCTTCCATATTCATTGATACTGCATATTGAGATAATTTTAATATGTTCTTATCAGTATTTAAAAAATAGGTTCTAATCGTCTCTCTAAAAATTTGCCCCTCTATTCTATCTTTGTCTCTAATTATATCAAGTACGGTTCTTTCCTTATCATAGGTTAGTAACATCCTTCCAAAAGGGCTCAATTGTTCTACTTTCCCTATCTCAAATAGTTCTTTATCCACATATTTAAAGTTAATATTATCTTTCAATTTTGTTACTCGACTGACATTATCTCCAGCCATTATAGTCATCACATAATTACACGGTATTTTTGTTGTTAATCCTTGCAAATAAGCTGCCGTCTCATGCGAAAATACCCCCTTCTTAATGCGATGTGTAAAATATAGATACTCATCAATATTCTCATATGGGAGTGCGTATAGTCCTGTGGCTACTTTTTCTAACTTACCGTCTACGACTAACGCTTTTAACGTGTCTTTGTGAAACCCATGCTCCAAGACTTCTTTCGTAGTAATCACACCTACATTATTCTCTATAACTTCTAATAAAAGATCCTTTTTTTTCATGCTTTCACCGCCTTTTTATTCTTAAATATTATATTTTCTAAGAATAAAAGTCAACCCTAAGATGTTTATTATGGAGCCACAAAAAAGACTGCAACATAATTGTGTATTCCACAATATTGCTACAGCCTTTCTTTGTTTAGAGACCGCTTTATAAATATAGATATCTAAGAATTTAATTATTAGAACTTTGTATTAAAGTTAAGGAGATGATATACAAATTAATTAACCTTCTTTATATTCTACACCAAAAGTATCTCTCGGATATTCCCATTTTTTTACTACCTTGCCTAGTGATAATACACGACATGTACCACATTCTAAGCACCCCGCACTATCAAAAGCTAAAGAATTATCTTCTTGTAACCTGTACAATCTAGCAGGGCAAGCATTTACTAACTTCATCTTTTCTTTTAAATCAGGATAATTAGCATCAATCTCTATATGTGCATTACCCTCATCGACATTAAATTTTGTCGTTGCTAATTTAGCTTCAATAGACATCATAATGATTTTACTCCATTCCATGCATCCTTAATAATATTCAAAATCCCAACTTTTTTCACATGTTTTAAAACTTTACCTAGAATTGGTTTAGCACCTTCATCAGACACTTCAAATACATCATGCATAATATGGTTAACTAATGTAGGATACTCAGTAAATATTCGTTTATTTTCTAAGAATGCTGGTGTATTTTTATAAAGGAATAGATCTTTACCTAAAGATGGGCTATTTTTTACCTTTTCATCATATTGCTTTAAGAATTGCCCAGAAAAATTATTTTCTTTAGTTGCTTGAATCACTGTATCTGCCGCATAGATTCCTGATTCAATAGCTAAATCCATTCCTCTCACGATATAACCTATATTTATACATAAACCTGCAGCATCGCCAGCTACCAAATAACCGTCACCACTTAAATGTGTAACTGAATTATATCCTTGTTCTGGCACCATGTGTCCGCTATGCTCAATTAACTTTGCATCTTTAAGTAAAGGAGCAATTACAGGGTTACTTATAAACTCATTCATCATTTGCTCAATATTACATGGGTTATCTTCAATGTGCTCTAAGCCAACAACTAAACCTACTGAAATAGTGCTTTTATTAGTATATATAAAGCCTCCACCCATTGAACCATGAGTAATTTCTCCCATTGACAACCAAGCTGTACCTTCTGTTGCATTATTGTTAAATCTATCTTCTATTACAGTTTCTGACAACTCATATACATCTTTAATTCCAACCGCTACATCTTTAGGTAGAACTTTATTACGAACACCCATTTTTTCAGCTAGCATAGAGTTCACACCATCTGCGATGATTACTGTATTTGCATATAATTCATCTTCGCCAGCTTTAACCCCTATTACATGGTTTCCATCCATGATTAACTCTGTAACCTGAACGCCTGAAACAATAAAAGCCCCCATCTCTTCTATTTGTTCAGCAAGCCACTGATCAAATTTTCCTCTCAAAATAGAATACGATTCTGCATTAGCTTTTTTATTTTTTTCTGTATATTCAAATGTAGTACCTGTTTCAGCCGATAAAATTGAGACTTTCTCTTTAGTAATTTTACGTTCTAGAGGTGCAACTTCACGGAAATTAGGAATTAATTTTTCTAAACTATGCGTATAAATACGACCACCTGTCATATTTTTTGCTCCTGAATAGTTCCCTCTCTCTACAACTACTACATTTAAACCTTCCTGTACCATTCTATAAGCTGCTGATAAACCTGCTAGTCCACCACCAACTATTATAGAGTCAAATTTTTCTTCATCCATACCTATGATCCTTTAATCCTTTAATTCATTAATAAATTTTGCTCCATCTTTTAGAGCTTCTATTGCTTCTGGTAAAACTTTTGAATAATGCAAGAATCCATGAATAACACCTTTATAGTTCTTATACTTATGGTTCGAATTATTAACCGTAATGATATTATGTAGAGCTACACTATCATCTCTAAGTGGATCTAGCTCACACGATGCAATGAACGAGGGCGGAAAATCAGATAAATCTGCATTAAATATTGTAAACCAGCTATTCTCTATATCTGCTTCTTTAGATAAATAGGTTTTATTATAGAAAATGAGATCTTCTGCTGTCAAACCATCCCACGGTCCTCCCAGTAATGATCTAGATACTGAATCTTTTAATCCGTAAAGCCCATAATATAGTAGCATACCAGAAATATGAATATTTGTAATTTTTTTATCTTTCAGGTATAAGTAGGTACCAACACACATATTAGCGCCTGCACTATCTCCTGCTAGATAAGTTTTAAAATTCTGCCACCCATATTTCTTGGCATTCACGTTATAATATTCAATTACTGTTGCTGATTCTATAATTGCAGTTGGAAATTTTGCCTCTGGTGACAACGAATAATCAATTCCAATAACAACAGAGTTTGTTAAATCTGCTAAGGCTCTCATAATACGATCATGAGTATTATTTGAGCCAACAACCCATCCCCCACCATGAATAAAGTAAATTAAGTTATTACTACTAATTTTAGGTGTATAAATTCTAGTTTTTACATCTATGCCATTATATGATATTAAATTATCCTCAATGCTTTTCATAACAAATTCATCATCAGTATTCCAAAATAAACGTTCTTTTTCATAGTTAAAACGTAAAACATCTAGTGAAGCATCTGTATCAAAATTTTCAGAGCTCGACAACTGATCTTCTATGATTTTCTTCATTGTAGGTGTAACTAATTCCATCACCGGAAGTTTATTTATATTATTCACAAATATCACTCCTTTCTAAAATGAATATAGTTGCATTGGATATACCCAATAATATAATAAGATAGCTATTAATAATACTCCAGAAATTATCAGTAAATCACCATATAAAAGACTTTTTTTATAGCTATTTAAGTTAATTTCTGATGGTTCTAAAGCGTGTATTTTATCATAATAATTCAATTCACCTAAACTAGGTTTTTGCGAAATAGAGCCTACAATGCCAAGAACTATACTAATGAAAACCCCAATAAAAAATGGATCAAGCCATGATGGTGATATAATATATTCTATTTGAATCAAGATTTTAAATAATAAGTATCCTATAAAACCACCAATCATCGAATAGATTGCGCCACGTCTGGTAATTTTTATTGACCACACACTAGCAAATGCTATAAATCCCCATGATGCGGCTATAATGGTGCTTGCAAACCAAGCAATAACACGGATGCTAGCAAGGTTAAAATATGCAACAACAAATGCAATAAGACTTATTACAAAAACTACTATTCGCGTAAAATTAATTTGTTCTTTTTCCGTTTCAAATTTTATATCAAATATATCATTCGCTACACTGAAGCTGACTACTGATAAAAATGTCGTAGCCGAACTTAATCCAGCTGATAAAATACCTGTTAAAAGAAATACACCTGCAAATTCAGGAACCAAATGGTACGTAGCCCAAATCATAATTTGTTCTGGTGCACCTACATCTGGGTTAATCGGTATTATAGCGATAGCTATTAAATAGAGATATAACAAAAAAAATACTGTTAAAATTGCAGACAATACACTTGAACGAAAAATAACGTGCTCACTTTTCGCCATTAAATTGCGACCAGCTTGCCATGGACTTACTGCTACAGTTATCAACCAAACAACACCCAATGTAAACGCATAGGCAATTGCCTCAAAAATTGTTCCTCCATCTAAGCTTCCGTGATAAGAAAATAACCCTTCTGGTGTATGTGGATTATTCAATAAATTAATGACAATATTATTGATTCCACCTGTATAATCGAACACATAGTATCCCACCAATAGTGTAGAGAGCAGAAAGCATATACACATAGCTGTATCAACTATAATAACGCCTTTTGAACCGGACCACAGGGTAAAACTTAATATACTCACCCATGCAATAGCGAGACATGTAAATTTATCGGCTCCTGTTAGTGTTTCCATCAATAATCCTGTACCTTGTATAACACTTAATAGGTAAGCACTTAATGATACTACTACTATTATTCCCGATATACGTTGCAGTAACCTACTATCATAACGCTGTCCAAAATAACTAGGCATCGTCTTTACTTTAACCCGCCTAATATATCGACCAAAAAATAATGCTCCAATTATATAGCCACAAGCACAAAGTGTGTTTATTATCAATAATGTTGTTACATGACCTGTATATGCATAAGCAACATCACCCATAAATCCATTGGTGCTTAGCATAGAGGCAAAAATTGTTCCAGTAATCAGCAAGGTACCTGAGTTATGTCCACTTACATAATAGTCATTTAAATCTTTAACAAAGCGTCCCGCATAAAAACCAATAAACAAATAAATTGTTATTCCAATTAATATACCTATCAAATATATATTCATAACAATCATTCCTTATTTTTTAAACGATTACACTCATTTTTTAATAGTCTTTTGTAAATTATACCGACTATACTCAAGCAAGATCCTAAACAAATAGAAAGTAATAGTTCGCCCATAATATCAACTCCATTGTATTAGAGGAAAGGGAGGGACCAGCCCTCCCTTTATAAAAATTTTACGGTTTTACTTACCAGTCCATCTAGGATCTCTTTTTTCAACAAATGCTAAAGGGCCTTCCTTACCATCATCTGTTTTTTCAATATATTTATATGTAACATCACTAAATCTTAAGGCATCTTGTAAAGACATAGAGTTAGCAACATGCATAATTTCTTTCGTTGCTTTTAAGGATAATGGTGCATTTTTAACAATTGTTTCAGCTAACTCTATAGCTTTAGCCATTAAGTCTTCACTTTCAACTGCGTAGTTAATGATACCAATTTCTTTAGCTTCTTCTGCATAAATTAATTTACCAGTTAGGCATAGCTCCATTGCAATCTTTCTTGGTAACTCCCTTGCTAGTCTTACAATACCGCCTGTAGATGCAATTAAACCAACCTTAACTTCAGGCAAACCAAAACGAGCACTTTTTGCGGCTACAATGATATCACAAGCCATTGCAATTTCCATACCTCCACCAACTGCGGTACCATTAACAGCACAAATAATTGGTTTTGATGATAGTCGATTAGTAATTCCAGCAAATCCATGCTCTAAAACAGTTTGGCACTCTCCACTCTCACTAAGCTCGGTTAAATCTTCTCCTGCACAGAAACTTTTTTCTCCACTTCCTGTAATAATAATAACGCGAACATCATTATCTTTTTCTGCATAATTTAAGATATCTTCCATTGCTTGGGAGGTTTTTGCATTAATAGCATTACGTTTTTCAGGACGATTAATTGTAATAGTTAAAATTCCTTCATCACTTAATTGACTTAAAACTTCTTCCGTACCAAAGTAATTTCTCATAATATCACCTATTTCAAGCTTTCAAGTAATTTTGGAACAACCTTATATAAATCTCCTACAATTCCATAGTCTGCATAACTGAAGATTGGTGCTTCTTTATCTGTGTTAATAGCAATAATTTTCCCTGCATCTTTAATTGCAACCATATGTTGAATCTGTCCTGAAATTCCAATTGCAACATACACATCAGGTTTAGCTGATACACTTGAAATACCAATATAACGCTCATGAGGCATCCATTTTTCAGTCTCAGAAATCGGTCTAGAGCATCCTAACTCTGCATCTAATGCTTTAGCAAGTTCTTCAACCATTGCTAAATCTGTTTCTTGTTTTAAGCCACGTCCAACAGCAATAATATGTTTGGCTTGTTTAAGATTGATTTCTTTTTTCTCTTTTGGCAATTTTTCCAAACATTTAATATTATGACCTTCATTGATTAAGTCAACTTTATTAAGTACAGGAGTTAACGCTTCTGACGTTGTAGTTACCGCAAATGTATAATCTTTTATACCTACAATAATGTTTTTACCAGTCAAACTTTCCTTAGCTACTGCTAATCCACCATACGTCATACGAGAACAAACAACAGCATCTCCATCCAACTCAAGATCTTGTACCTCAGAACAATAAGGCGCATCTAGCGATTCACTCAATGCTACACCTAACGTTTTTCCCGATAAAGAATTAGGCGTAAACACAACGTTATTTGTACCAGACTGCTCAACAATATTTTTAATCGTTGCAAGATAATCTTCAATGATCACTCCATTCGGAGAAATCTCATAAATTTCTTTAACTGACAGCCCCGCTAATTCATCGTGATTCTGATATACCGAAATAACAGCAATATCTCCATCACATTTAGTTGCTCCCATGATCAAATTAGGAGTCAATTCTCGTTCAATATCTAAAATCCAAATCTTTTTACTCATAGTAAATTCACTCCTATATTATAAAATATTTTTAATTTCAGAAATAAATTTAGCAATATTTTCATCACTATCGCCATCAATAATATTACCTAGACGGTCAATGTTTTCAGGAGCTAATAAACTTAGCATAGTTTGCTCACTCACTCCATCTATGTTAATGTCTTTTTCTGTAACTTTCTTTTTAGATGCTGCTAAGATTGCTTTCATTCCTGGAATGCTAGGCACATTTATATTTGCAGTTACAGAAACTACAGCTGGTAAAGGTAATTCCAATTTTTCAATTTCATTGCCCATCTCACGCTCAACAATAATTGATGACTCATTTAGTTCTAAAATTTTAGAAACACCACTTACTGTCGGTACATCAAGTTTATGACCTACTCTTAAACCTACTTGAGAAGCAAAATAGTCAGATGATGCCTCTCCACAAATAACTAAATCAAAACCGACCTCTTTCGCTAGGCTAGCTAAATATGTTGCTGTTTCCATCGGCATCATAGTTTTTGAATCTTTAACTACAACTTCTAATTCATCTAAACCACGGGAAAGTAAATCTTTTCTCACTTTTGTATTTTTTAGTTTATCATCGCCAACACTAATACCAATGATTTCAGCTGAATCTACCATAGATTTTAAATCTACAGCCGCTTGTATGGCATTCATATCAAACGAATTAATTTTTGCTGTAGCTCGATTAAAATCTAATGTTTTATCATTGTTAATCACAATATCTTGTTCTTCGAGAACAATCTTACACCCTACTAATATTTTCATAATAATATCCTTCTAAACATTAATTTAATTATGATATTTCTTTTAAAAGATACTTCTTTACTTTTCCAGACTTAGTCTTAGGTAAACTGTTCCATACCTCATAATATGTAGGACATTTATATTTAGGTAATGTATCCTCACAAACTTTTTTAATATTTTCTATATCTATATAGCAATTCGTTCTAGGTACAATACAAACTTTTATTACTGTCTCACATAAATCGTCTGGAACCCCGACTGCTGCAACTTCAAATACATTGTCAAAGGCACCAATAAAAGATTCAATCTCTACACTAGAAACATTTTCTCCAGATACTTTAATTAAATTTACATCTCTATCAACAAAATAGAAATAGCCTTCAGCATCTACATACCCAATATCTCCTGTAAAAATCCAACCTTCCTTTAGGGTTTTATTAGTATTAAATAAGTCATTATAGTATCCTTGAAAAATAGTTTTTCCCACTTCACCCTTAATGCATATTTGACCATGCTCATATGGTCCACACTCATCTCCATTTGGATTTATAATTTTTGCTTCATAGCAAAATCCAACGCGACCAATAGAAGGGAATTTGCGTTTTTCTTCTAAACGATCTCCTATTATTCCTACAATAGTTTCTGTCATTCCGTACGATGTTAAAATATTATTCACATTATATCTTAGACAAAAAGAATCCATTATTTCCTTTTTTATGTCCAAGTAATATAACGCTAATCTTAAATTATGTTGCGAATCACTTGGCTTCTCATCCTGATACATCAAAGTATAAATAATTTTAGGCATAAGCTCTGTGATAGTAGCTTTATATCCTATCACATGCTCCCAAAATCTTTGTGCACTATACTTTTCAATCATAACAAATGTCGCTCCGCTAATTATCGTTGGAAAGAATGCCGTACATTGTCCATCAATATGACAAAAAGGCATAACAGTTAAGTAAGTATCGTTAGAAGTGATCATGGCCTGCCAAGCCGTGTAATATCCAGCAAATATTAAGTTGTATTGCGTTATCATCACACCTTTAGGTTCAGAGGTAGTTCCAGATGTGAACATTATTTCAGCTAAGTCTTGAGGAGTTACTTTATAATCTAATGCTAATTTATCATTAAACTTCATCAACTTATCTATTATGCCGAATATTACAACGTCATTGTGGCTATCAATATCAGTAATAATAACATCTTGTATTTCATATTTTGTTATCTTACTGTCATGATACAAGCTTAAATTTTTTAATTGGGTAATTATTACATTGGGAGTCGTTTTTTTTAGGGCATATTCGATTTCGTTTTCCTTCGCATGCTGATTTAATGTAACAGCTACTGCACCTATTTTGGCACAAGCAAGCAAGGACAATATTGATTCAACCGTATTATTCATATGAATAATGACACGATCACCTTTCGATACATTCTTTTTTAGCAAAAAGTTAGCAAAACGATTTGTAATAGAATCTAATTCCTTATAGGAAACTGAAAATCTATATCCACTTGATGCTTCATACTCTATTGCTATCTTATCGTTATATCTAGTAGCTAATTCATTTAGAATATCCGCTAAATTTCGATTCCCAACTAAATCCAACCTATTCTCCTAATCTTAAAACTTTTCCATCCGCTAATTTTTCAATAGTGTTATCATCATAGCCTAGTTCTTTTAAGATAGTTCTAGAGTCCGCACCATATTCTGGCATAGCTCTCCAAATACGACCAGGATTATTTTTAAATCTAGGCATAACATTTGGTCCTTTTACAACTTTATCTTTGTTATTTTTCCAAGTTGTAATACTTTCACGAGCAATATACTGTGGATTGGTTTCTAAATCGTCAAACTCTAGCACCTTCGCTCCTGCTACATGAATATTTTTAAGGATTTCTAAAGAATCTTCAATAGATTTATCTTTAAAATATTCATCTAAACGCGATTCAAAAAGATCATTTATTTTCATATGACGACTAATTAGCTGTGTACCTTCTGGGACATCTTCAGTACCATAATGGGACTCTATTCCAAGCATATTAAATGTATCTTTTACTTGAGATCCACCGACTACTTCAAAAACAATATATCCATCTTTACACTTATATAGTCCACAACCTGCGTAAAGTGGATCCTTACCATTTATCATACGATGACATGGAATATTATCATTAAAATAATCCATCATGTAATATTGCCCTACACGAAGCATAACCTCATACATTGCAATATCAATACTTTCACCCTTACCTGTTTTTTGAGCATTATACAAAGCTGCTAAAACAGAGCTAGTAACAGCCATACCACTCATATAATCGGCAGTATATGGAAATGCTGGCATTGGCTGATTTACATCACCATTCTGAATTAAATATCCGCTAAATGCTTGAGCAATAGTATTATAAGCTGCTAAATTTGTGAATTTTTCATCACCAACTTGACCAAACCCAGATAAATGAGCAATAACTAATTTAGGGTTATGTTCCCATAGAACTTCGTCTGTAATTCCTTTTTTAGCAAATGCAGGGCCTTTACTTGCTTCAATAAAAACATCCACTTCTTTAATTAAGTCATAAAAAACTTTTTTACCTTGTTCATCAAATAAGTTAAGGCTTAATGAATATAAGTTTCTTCGGCTTAATTCTTTATAATTTTTTTGTACCCGAATAGTATCTGGATATTTTGAATTTTCAATCCAAATTACCTCAGCTCCCCATTCAGCTAGCATTTGCGCTGAAAAAGGTCCCGCTACTTCCATCGCTGAAAACGCTACTTTAACGCCTGCTAAAGGACCAAATGAAGGTGTATTTAATTTCATATCGATTCCCCTTTCATACAGATAAATTTTTATTTATATTTTTTTAATACTGCACGACCTAGAGTTAAAATTTGCATTTCATCTGAACCACCACTTAAACGATCAATACGTAAATCTCTCCAGAAACGACTTACTTTATGTCCAGTAACACCAATACCGCCTAAAACTTGCATTGCTTGGTCAATTACCCAAAAAGCTTCATTTGCACAGAAGAACTTACACATTGCGCTTTCGCCTGTAACATTCATGCCTTGATCCATTTTCCATGCAGTTTCATATAGCATATTTTTCATTGCATTAATCTTCATTGCCATATGTGCAAATTTTTCTTGAATAAGCTGTGTTCTACCAATCGCTTCTCCAAATTGTATACGTTGATTAGCATATCTTGCCGCTTCTTCAAACGCACACAATGCAATACCATAATTCGTGCAAGCAACCAAGAAACGTTCAGAGTCAAACTCTTCTTTCACACGATTAAACCCATTACCATCCTCGCCAAATAAATCTTTTTCTTCTAATTCAACATTGTCGAAAACAAGTTCACAACAGCTGTCCATTCTTAAACCTAATTTATCTAATGGCGTCTTTTTAATTCCTGGTTTTGTCATGTCAACAAACCATTCGCTAAATACTGGAGTTTCACTTGTGCTATCTTTTGCCATTACAACAATATATGGCGCATGTAAGCTGGATGTTATAAAACATTTTTGTCCATTTAGATATACTTTTCCATCTTTGCGTGTATATGTAGTCTTCAAGCTACCTACATCAGATCCCGCACTTGGCTCTGTAATTGCAGAGTTCCACATTTGCTCACCAGTGCCTTGGAATTTAAAAATCTTTTCAATTTGCTCTTGTGTGCCATACTTTAAAATTGTAGAGAATCCCGGGAATTGATATAAAACATACGTAGGTGCTCCACAGCGTCCAAGTTCTTCCCAAATTGCAACAAGCGTAACCCAGTCTGCACCTAATCCACCATGTTCTTCTGGCAATAATAAACTATCAATACCTAATTCTGCCAAGGCTTTTGTCCATTTAATTGGATATTCATGTTTTTCATCGCATTCACTAAAATAATTTTCCCAGTCTTCGCGGGCCATTAATTCTCTTACACTTTCAACAAACAACTGTTGTTCATCAGTTAACTTAAAATCCATAACTTATTATCTCCTAGACAGATATAAAAATTAGAACCATTTATGTTGTTTCGCATCTTTAAAGAATGAAACCAAAATAAGGATATTAACAAAGAATAATAATGATCCCCCTGCGATAATTGCAGTTTGTATCGGTTTTAATCCACCAAGAGCTAATAACGCTACACCAATAAATCCGACTAATAAAGACCATCCAACACGCACCCAAAGAGGTGGTTCATCATAACCAGTAGCCTCTTTACATGTACTCATTGCTAATGTGTAGGAACATGCATTCACCAAAGTAATTGTTGCAATAAAACATAATACAAAGAATACTGCAATTGTTAGGGTAGGGAATGGAAGCGTTGCTACTACTTCAATAATTCCTCTAGCCAAACCAAACTCTTTAATAATTGCTGGTAAATCAATGATATGATTCATCATAACATGCATAGTTGTACTTCCAAGAATCGTCCAAAGTGTCCAAGTAGATGCTGTAAGACCTGCAACCATACCAATACATAATTGACGAACAGTACGACCTTTGGAAATACGAGCTAAGAACAAACACATTTGAATGCCATATACAACCCACCACGCCCAATAGAAGATTGTCCAGTTTTGAGGGAATAAGCTATGTGTAATAGAGTCTGTATAGAATAACATACGTCCAGTGTTAAATAACAGCTGTCCAACACTATCTGTGAAATAATTAACAATAAAGCTTGTGGATCCCGCAATTGCTATCCATGCTAATACCATAATCATTAGATAACTACGTACATCACTAGCAATTTTTACACCTTTTTGTAAACCGAATGCAACACAAATAGCATTAAAAACAATCCAGCAAGCTATGATTGTTGCATCCAACTGTAAAGTATGTTCAATACCAAATAAATATTGCATACATTCTGTAACTAATGGTGTTGCTAATCCAAGACTTGTCCCCATTGCTAAAATAAGTGCAACAATATAAAAATTATCAATAAGTGTGCCAAGCCAGCCTTTAGCTAATTTTTCACCCACTGCAGCTCCGATAGTACCGCTTGGACGCATTACATTCATTTTTTTTACATAGATAAAGTAGCCAAATGCGACAGATAATAAACTGTAGGTCGCCCAAGGTAATGGTCCCCAATGAAATAAACTATACGCCAGAGCTATTTCCTTTGCTTGAATCGAGTTTGGTTCTAAACCAAATGGCGGGGTGGTAACATAAAAATAAATCTCTGCGGTTCCCCAGTATAAAACAGCTGCTGATGTACAGGATGCAAACATCAAGAAAATCCATGTAACTACACTAAATTCTGGCTTATCTTCAGCATCTCCTAGTTTTTTATCTTTCATAGGGCCAAAAACTAGCCAAAACCAAGCAATTACCATTGCAACCATGTACCATTCAAATGCCCATCCCCAAGTTTCGGTAACATAAGAGAACAGAGCATTAATCACTTTATTAGCTGCATCTAAATCTTTAACAACTAGCCATCCCAAAATACCCACTGAAATTAAGGATGGGAAGAAAACTTTAGGTTCAATACCTGGACCTTTTGATTTCATATACTTTCCTCCTACATAAAACAGTACTGATAGCGTTAAAAAATCGCATCATTTTATAGCTGAGCGTCTATATAACTCCTTCCCTTAATAATGCATCCCTTAAACACGTTAACAGTTACTCTCAATAGGAACAGGAAACTACAAGTACACTTATAAAAGAGTAAGATCAAAAGTAGTCCACATTGCAGCTTCCTTTCTTCCAGTTCGCTGTACGTTAGTTTGTATTTCTCAA